>ENA-UZXA01000346-UZXA01000346.1-metagenome-genome-assembly--contig:-Day-1-1m-contig-346_pt1 | contig 39730 bp, 36 predicted proteins | sample MGYA00260336_ERZ794896 | MGnify/ENA metagenome assembly ERZ794896
GGATAGTCCTTGGGCAGTTGAGCTTTCCACTTACCGTGCTGAGGTCCCATTGGTGTGCTAAATTCATTAAAGTTAAAAAATCACTTCAGAAGTTGCTCCAGATACCGGCCGTATCTGTTTTTGCGAAATAGTTTTGCGCGCTCGGCTACTTGTTCACGGCTGATCCAACCGGCTTGATAGGCTATTTCCTCTAAGCAGCCTGTCTGCAGCCCTTGGCGTTCCTCCAGTGTGCGTACAAAATTTCCCGCATCTAGCAGTGAGGTATGGGTGCCGGTGTCAAGCCAGGCAAAGCCACGTCCTAAAGTCTCCACCTGTAGAATGCCTTCGTCCAGATACATTTGTAAAAGGTTTGTAATTTCCAATTCGCCACGGGGTGAGGGTTTTACTTGCTTGGCGCGCTTTGGGGCAGAGCTATCTAGGAAGTAAAGCCCGGTCACTGCATAGTTGGACGGCGGAAACTCTGGTTTTTCGATGATTTCAGACGCTGTGCCATTTTCTTCAAAAGCGACCACGCCATAGGCTTCGGGATTTGCCACATGATAGCCAAATACGGTACCGCCTGAGTCCTTTGCATTAGCTGCAGACAACAAATCCGGCAGACCGTGGCCGAAGAATATATTATCACCCAGAACTAGTGCTGAGGGCGCACCATTCAAGAAGTCTTCGGCCAGGATAAAGGCTTGGGCCAGACCATCGGGGCTAGGCTGCACCACGTAGGTGAATTCAACCCCCCAATGCCTACCATCGCCTAGAAGGCGTTGGAATTGCTCCTGATCTTGTGGTGTGGTTATCACGCAAATTTCACGGATGCCCGCTAGCATCAGCACTGAAATTGGATAGTAGATCATTGGCTTGTCATAAAGTGGCAGCAGCTGCTTAGATACGGCCATAGTAATCGGGTACAGTCGGGTGCCAGAACCACCAGCCAATATAATGCCTTTTCTGTCGCTCATGGATATACCTCCAAATCTTTCAAAATATCACGCACATCGGCATGCCAGTCTGGACGGGAAATACCAAAAATATTCTTTAATGTAGTACAGTCGAGGCGGGAATTTAGTGGCCGGGTTGCTGGCGTCGGATAAAGCGACGATTGAATATCCTCGACTTCGCAGGAGAGACCTGCCTCCGCAAAGATCATGCGGGCGAAATCCGCCCAGCTCGTATAGGGTGTTGACTGGAAATGATAGACGCCTGATTTGTTTGTCCGTGCAATCAGCGCGTCAACTATTGTCAGGCAAGCCACAGCAATGGCGCGTGCTGATGTTGGGGCACCGATCTGATCGCTAACAATTCTCAATTTTTTACGTTCGTTTCCGAGGCGCAGCATGGTCTTTACAAAATTGTTCCCATGAGCCGAGACAACCCAAGAGGTGCGCAGGATAGCAAAGGCACCGGCTGCCTTTTGCACTGCGACCTCACCTGCCAGCTTTGAGCGGCCATAAGCATTTTGTGGCGCGACTGGGTCGGCTGGCGCCCAGGCGGCTTCGCCAGTACCCGCAAATACGTAATCAGTTGAAACATGTATGAATGGAATAGCCAATTCTGCACAAACTGCAGCCATTGCACCAGGAGCGGTCCCATTGATTAAAGTCGCTAGCTCTTCCTCATCCTCTGCTTTGTCAACCGCTGTGTAAGCGGCCGCATTGATGACCGCCGCTGGCGTAAGGGCGCGGATAAGCGTACTGCATGCGTCTGGGTTGGATAAATCGGCGACCTCACGGCCCACACAGGTAACGCCCTCCAGAACTGCCAACTCTTTGGCTAACTGTCCATTTTTACCAAAGACTAGGATCATACTTTGATACCCAACCGGTCGCCCACCCCCTGACGATTTTGTAGTGCGCGCCACCAAGCCTCGTTGTCGAGATACCACTGCACCGTGCGCGCCAAGCCTTCCTCCAATGTCACCGAAGGGCGCCAGCCAAGCTCATCGCGCAGGCGAGTTGGATCAATTGCATAGCGCGCGTCGTGACCAGGACGATCGGTGACGAAGGTGATTTGATCGGCATAAGACTTGCCATCCTGACGCGGGCGCTTGTCGTCAAGAATACCACAAACGGTTCTGACTACCTCCAGATTAGTACGTTCATTCTCGCCGCCGATATTGTAAGATCGGCCCAGCTCACCTTTTTGTGCCACGAGCAAGAGCGCGTCGGCATGATCTTCAACGTAAAGCCAGTCGCGAATGTAAGAGCCATCGCCGTAGATCGGCAGCGACTCCCCGGCGAGGGCCTTCAGGATCGCCAAGGGGATCAGTTTTTCTGGGAAGTGATACGGACCATAATTATTAGAGCAATTCGTCATCACTACAGGTAGTCCGTAGGTTGCACTCCACGCGCGCACTAAATGGTCGCTTGCGGCTTTAGAGGCTGAATAGGGCGAACGTGGATCATAAGCCGTCGTTTCAGTGAACATTACGCTGGGGTCATTGGGTAAGGTACCATAGACTTCGTCTGTCGAGATATGGTGAAAGCGGAAGCTGTCTGGCTTGCCCGTATCGATCCAGTTTTTCCGTGCCGCTTCCAGTAGATGATAGGTGCCGGTAATATTGGTCTCGATGAAATCACCAGGTCCGTCAATCGACCGGTCCACATGTGATTCTGCGGCTAAATGCATGACAACATCTGGGTTATGTGCGGAAAAGATCCGGTCGAGCGCAGGACGATCACAAATATCAGCGCGCTCGAAGGTGTAAAGGCGGCTGCCTGAAACCTCAGCCACATTTTCTAAGCAAGCGGCATACGTAAGAGCGTCAAGGTTCACCACCTCATGGCCTACTCGCACCGCCTGCCGCACTACGGCAGATCCAATAAACCCGGCACCGCCCGTCACAAGAAGTTTCATAAAAGTTGTCCCTCGATGGTAAAGGGGCTGTCAAAATTTGCCAGGGTCTGTGCGCGATTGTCTTTTTCAGAGATCACAGGCGTGATGCCATCCAAGGGCCAGTCAATACCACAGCTGTCCCACCTTACAGCGCCATCGCAATCCAGAGCGTAGTAGTCGCTACACTTATAGATGATCTCGCTGTCAGGTTCGAGTGTCATGAACCCGTGCAAGAAGCCACTTGGAATCCAAAGTTGAACGCCATTATCAAAAGACAGAGTCTCACCATGCCACTGACCATAGTTGGGCGACCCTTTTCGCACGTCAACGGCAACGTCAAAAATAACACCACGCCCGCATCGCACCAGTTTTCCTTGCGCATGAGGCGGTGCTTGAAAATGTAATCCACGAACCGTGCCAACATCGTGCGAGAGCGAATGATTGTCCTGTACAAACTCAGGTAAATCGAGCCCGGCGTCGCGTAGCGTCTTCCGGTTCCAGCTCTCGGAAAAGAAACCGCGATGATCGCCAAAGCGCAGCGGTGTGATACGCATTAGATGCAGCAAAGGGGTCTGTTCAATCATGCTTTAGGTCCATCCATTAATTTGAATAGCCTCAAATTCTTCTCTCGATTCTGTTTGTACATCCTTATCGAAGGCTTGTCCTTCCAGCCTTTTCAAAAGCGCTGTTAAAATGCGTAACTTGACTCGGATCAAGTCCATACCTGGCGATCTGGTAAAAACTGATTTGTTTTCTTCGAACTTTCAACGAGCTTTTTCTACTTGCCCTACGTTATATCCGCAACGCATGGGAGCATAGTCAATTAAGTCGAAGACTATTCTAATGAGACGACAAAATATTCTTCTTATCCAATAAAGCTATTTAAAAACTTATGGTAGGAAATACCTCCGGCACCCGTCAAAGTTTAAGTCACCTCCGATTGAAAAGAACGCGAATAAATTAAAACAGCTTTTTCGGCGCGTCGCGGCGCGTTTTGAATAGCGTATCGAAAAGTTTTGAGTTCATGGCTGAGGCAGAAACTGAAAATCCCATACTTGCGGAGAAAAATAGCAATGCCATGGCAATACAAAGTATCCAAATTTGGGGCTGATTTACGTGTTCAAACTGGACCTGGAATTGGGAAGTTTGAACTTCTGGGTGTGGACAATCAACCACTCGGTTGGATAATAGGGTTTCCGATTGATCTTCGGTCTAGGAAACTAATCACTGGGCCATACAGACTTCCGCTCCGTGAGCCCGGTTGCATTGAAGAGTTTGCACGGCGCCTCACTGAACGATTGGGAGGGCGATTTCTTTGGGTTGCCAATACCGCAAACGTTCAAGGGATTTTTCCAGACATGACAGCGTCCATTCCATGCGTCTATGACGCTGTTGAGAAAGTTGCCGCCGGCTCACCAAAATCGCTTCTCACTGAGTCTGAATTTGCGGATCGGTTTGATGAGACTACATTTCGCAGAATGCGGATTGACGCTGAGGGATGGTTGCCAGGTGGAGGAACTGTGCACGACGGCGTGCGTCGACTTCTGCCAAACCATTGGCTTGACTTAACAAACTGGCGACACAAACGTTTTCGCACTGCCCACCATATTTTTAAGCCAACTTCCGTTGAAAACGCAGCAAACACGGTGATTCAAACTGTCCAAGCTCAGATAGAAGCATTGGTTTCCGGTCCCAGAAAACCGGCTTTAGCTCTAACTGCGGGCCGAGATTCTCGTATGGTTTTGGCTGCTTCCCATCCCTTTCGAAGAGATGTCGATTATGTCACGCTAGCCTCTGAAAAAAACGATTGCGATACTCTGGTCCCACGCAGGATTACTGCCGAACAAAATCTGAGTCATATCGAACTTCCGTTTCGGCGGGCCACACCAGAGGCACGCAGTGCTTACATACGAGCTGGAGGTAACTGTGTTGCTGGGGCGAATTCTTGGTTTCATCCAAGTGTCGCACCACTAGCTGATACACATGTTTTTGTCGGGGGCACTGGCGGTGAACTCTCACGCGGCTTTTTTTGGAACAAACGAAATGACGGAAAAAACCTAACTGGTTCGACATTGCTTCGGCGTATGGGATTGCCAAGGCATGATGAAACTATTGAGGTGCTTGATGAGTGGATAGCAAATACGGGCACTTCCGAACCAAAAGATTTACTTGATATGGCTTATTTAGAATTCCGAGAAGGATGCTGGGCATCAGTTCAATTTCCCTGTGATATGACCCTGGTTCGAGTGCAGCCACTGCTCGCTGCCCCAGCGATATTCGCGATGCTGGGGATAGATGCTGCAGTGAAGCGTTCGGCTTCTCTTACAGACAAAATAATTGCATCTGAGTGGCCGAGCCTCGCTTCGTATGGATTCAATACTTTGGGAACTTTTCGCGATACGGTGCATCAAATGTGTCGAGTTGCCGGCAACCCAGAAGTCATACTGCGCCGCTTACGGCGGCTAGCCAGCTGACTGTTTTACAAAAGAGCCCAACGTACAATTGATTTGTTTTTAAAAGAATTTTCTCAGTGTACCGAGAAGTTCGCCAAAATAAATCGAAAACTAAACGGTGATGACTACTGCATACAAATGTTTACGCCCAGTTTGTCACCGATTGGCAGCCTCCTTTGGGCAGGTTTTGGCATTTGTTTTATCCGACCGCATCTGATCCATCTCTTCGGAGCTTAATCTAGTTGAGCCGATTGCCGCCAGTTTAGCCCCACCTCCATCGACTTTTACTGGACGGTGTCTTTAGCAAGCGCGAGCATCTCTTTTTTAGCTACGTTTTTACGCTTTAGGAAATCGGAAGTATGTGCACTTTTTCCACGTTTGCCTTCGGCACGATTATTTGCCTGAGGGCCCCCAATTACATACCTTATCTGGTAAATCTATCAGACTTCGTCCCGTTAAAATTTAGTGCTTCATCTAGGTGTATGTAGGGTAATAAGTGGGGATAAAGGATAAGTGGTATCAAAAATTATGTAGTAATAACAAAGTTGAAATACTTAGTTAATATTTCCAACTACAGATTGTTCCATTGGTCGAACACCTCCTTGAAATACTAGTTGTTTGCCGTGAGCGCGCCGATTGTAGCTTTAGTGAAGGCTAGTGCGCTCACAGCGTTATCGTGACTTGATCGACTTAATTCCGATCAAGCGGGCTCCCAAATCTCCCATTTTGCATTTCCCTCGGCATCAACGTCCCAAGTATACATGTGGGCTTTGCCATTCAACGAAGATAGAGATGGAGCCATTGTTTCAAAGATCACACAGCCGCGAAATTCTATTCCTCCGTCTTCGGTCATGTTTCCACATCCGTTGGCCCTAAAGGTCGCAACCCCGTCTGCTGTCATTACAATTCCCGAATTTGGGCATTCTCCTACCCACGAACCGTTAGAGATAACCTCTGATTGATATGTAGCTTCACACATGACGTCAGCACCAGCTAGTGTGCCGGAGCTTGTTGCCCGTACTTCCATCCTTGGCATGCCACCACCGTTTGATGGCAATGCTTTGTTGATACATTTAGCAGTCATTGAACCGACGTGTTTACCAAGCATTTGTAATCCCCCCTTCGCATTGGATTGTGAAGCTTAACACCAAAACGCCCAAAATCCTAATTTGAGAAGATTTTCACCATGCCGAGTGAAATTTTGGTTGGGTGGCCTGAGGGTTTACGTCAATACGCTAAACTTCTTGATCGCACAGCACTTCAGCCAACTGCAACCTCACTACAATCCCTCCTTGGTTGTATGGTTCATTCCTCAGTTTTCTTACGCCAGGGCTGACCCAGTTCTGCAGGGTAGGATGAACTACCGTTTTGCTTGAAACATCACAATTTCAAGGTACGGCGAACGTCAAATTGGCCCAAAGACTTTCCCATAAAAAAGGGCCACCGTACGCTGCGCTGTCGGTGGCAGGACGCAACACGACGGAGTCCAGCATGTAATGTGCTCCTGACTCTACGGGGATGGTCGCTATACCTGCAGAGTTAGTATCAACATTGAACACTTTAAGATTGCCCTCCGAGCCCCGCTGAAACACCTCAACTTGCGCTGATACTCTCGGTTTTCCATCGTAAAAAACCTTAACTCTGATCCCATCGGCCATGTTGCCAGTATAAGGGTTTTCGAGCGCTACAATTTCGGTTGGCAGTCCCATAAGCTCGTCGTTGCCTGCGCCGGTTCCAACCGCAATAAGCGACTTTGCATACCTTGAATAGACTTCACGCACATCTTCTTTCGGAAAGCCGTTAGCCAGATGTTCTTCAATAACCCAACCTGCATCCTTGTGTGACAGAAAATTCACAAACTTCTTCCATGTATTCCACGTAATGGATTTATCGTTTGTTTGGTGTACTAGGATTAACAGGCCATCACGTTCGGTTTGTAGCTTTACTGCTGGGCGATCCCCAACGACACCGATCACGTCTTCAGTTCTATTTTCCTGGAAATATTCAAACCGTTTGAAGTTGCGCGGAATAAAGGATTGTGACGCCCCTTCAAAATTTTGCCCTACGCGGAGGTGCGCCTCGACAACATCACCACTTTCAATTTGAAACGCGACGGGTTCAATCCAGAACTCATGGGACTTGGCTGGTAACGCAATACATGCGATTGAAAAGGCAGTTAGCAGGGTGGAGCGCATGAATATTTCTCTTTTATTGAGGACTAGCTTAAGAGTGATATTTGCAGTCGCACTGTCAAGCCTGATACAGGTAAGCACCTTGCACGCGCATGAGGTTCAACCCGGCGTCATTGACATTGAGTTTCAGTCTGGCGACATTGTTTCAATGTCTGTTGAATGGATCATCGAGGCTCCTGTTGCGGGAATTGACCTTGAAAACCTTGAAGACACCAACGCGTCGGACCTTGAAGAAGAATACATGCGCCTGCGGGCGCTACCTTCGACCGAGATGAAATCAGCATTTCTTTCAGCATGGCCAAATTTGCGTGAAAAACTTTACATTCGTGTAGGCGGAAGTTCCCTCGTGCCCGAACTCCGCAAAATCTCTATCCCGGGGGTCGGAAATGTCGACTTGCCACGTACCTCGGTTCTTCATCTCGTTGTTGAGCTTCCCAAAGGAGATACCCCTTTAACGATTGGGTGGAGTAAAGACCTCGGTCCGCTGATCGTCCGTCAACGTGTCGTCGAAGATGGCTACGCTGGTTTTCTGACGCCAGGTCAGGTCACTGACCCAATCCCGCGTGTAGGAAGTACCGAACAAGAGGCCTTCGACGCTTTTAAGGATTACACCCTTATCGGTTTCGACCACATTGTACCGCAAGGTCTCGATCATATCTTTTTCGTACTTGGTCTATTCTTCCTTTCGTTGAAACTTCGCCCACTGCTTTGGCAAGTTTCTGCCTTCACACTCGCTCATACGGTAACACTTGCGCTCGGCACACTGCATTTTGTGACTATCCCAGCCAGCATCGTCGAACCCCTTATTGCCGCATCGATTGTTTATGTCGGTGTTGAGAACCTATTGATGCGAGATTTGCCCCGATGGCGGCCTCTTGTAGTTTTTTGTTTTGGCCTCTTGCACGGACTCGGTTTTGCAAGTGTTCTACAGGATTTTGGGTTGGGCGCTGACCATTTCACGTTGAAACTAATCGGCTTCAATTTAGGCGTAGAGCTTGGGCAACTTGCTGTTATCACCGCTGCCTTTTTGGCCTTCGCCCTAACCTTCGGACATTATAAATGGTATCATAGACGGATCGCCGCGCCGGTCTCGGCCGCAATCGCCGTCATTGCCGCGTTCTGGGTTTTAGAGCGAACCGGCATCGTTGCAAAAAATGGCACGTTTGGCCTATTCTCAACTTTGACTGAGGGTGGTTTCGCAACAACTCCTGTCCTAATCTCTGTTGCCTCCCTCGCGCTTTGCCAGACCCTTCTCGTACTCTTTATTTGTCGCGTTGACTGGCTGCGTGATGCAGTTGGTGTGACAACATCATTTATGTCATTTTTCGCTCTGGTTGCGACCTTCACTTCAGGCGCATGGATTGTCAGCATTACAATCACCGCCATTTGGGTTCTGGCGCTGCGTCTCCAATGCCTAAGTTTACACAGCCTTGAAAACCATTCGTGAAGATCACCTTGATCACTTGAACGGCTCTTCAAATCAGTCAGAGATGCAGGCTTTTTTTGTTTATTTCGCGTTAACGTTCTGCCTTTGGCTTCGGCATTTTGTCGAGCAATATTTCACATCATCCCACACTCTTTCCCATTTCTTGCGCCAAGAAAACGGTCTTTGACATACGAGACAGATTTTCTGTGGTAAATCAGATTTCTTCATTTTCATCCAAAGCCGCAAAAAACCGGCCAGCGTCTTCTTTTATCGCTTGCCTCTTGCCACTATTCATTCGATTGAGTGTGTTAAAGACAAAGCCCATTCTTGGGTTTCCACTCAATTTAGGTGAGTTGCGTTCGATGAAATCCCAATAAAGATAATTAAAGGGACACGCTTTTGGTCCATTTTTTGTTGAGACCTTGTAATGGCAATCTCCGCAATAGTTGGACATTTTGTTGATGTAAGCACCGCTGGCAGCATAGGGTTTGGACGCCATGACGCCGCCATCAGCGAAAAGAGCCATGCCGCTAACATTCGGCAATTCTACCCATTCGTAAGCGTCCGCATATACCGTTAGAAACCAGTCATTCACCTGTTTTGGATCAAGCCCCGCCAATAAGGCAAAATTGCCTAACACCATCAACCTTTGTATATGGTGGGAATACGCGTTTTCCTTCGTTTCAAGTACCGCTTGCCTGAGACAATTCATGCGTGTCTGGGCATTCCAATAGAATGCTGGCAATGCGCGATCTGCTTCAAGGAAGTTTGCTTGTTTGTATGAGGGCATTTTGAGCCAGTAGAGGCCACGGACATACTCCCGCCAACCCAAGATTTGACGGATAAATCCCTCAACAGCATTAAGTGGCGCATTTCCCTTTCTGAACGCGGCCTCTGCTTTTTGAATGCATTCCAAAGGCAACAGCAAACCACAATTTAAATACAAAGCAATAATGCTATGGTACATCCAAGGTTCGTTTTGGATCATCGCATCTTGATAGTCGCCGAAACTCCCCAAACGGTTCTCGATAAATAAATCGAGCGCCTCTAGTGCATCATGTCTCGTAACCGCATAATAAAACGGTTCCAGATCCCCAAAGTGGTCTGCGAAGTTGGTGTCCACCAGTTGCATCACGTCCTGCGTTATTGCATCTGGCTCTAGCGTGAATGGCTTTGGAATATTTAAACCTGTTACGGGTGGTTTGCGATTTTCGGAGTCAAAATTCCACTGCCCGCCTGCCGGACCATCGGGTTCCATCAAAACCGAATACCGCTTACGCATTTCGCGGTAAAAATATTCCATTCTGAGTTGTTTCCGCCCGTCGGCCCACTGCGCGAACTCGTGTTCGCTGGCCAAAAAGCGGTCATCGTTAAGAATTTCCACGGGGATGCCTAATTGGGCCGACCAGCTCTGTAGCTCTGAAAGAAGCCGGTACTCTCCCGGTGAGGTTACGATCACTTGATCTACCGGATGCGTTTTCATAATTCGCTGAACCTCACCAAGCAGTGAGCCGGAGTTATGCGACGCATCGTATTTAGTATATTTGACTGTGTAGCCTTCATCCATCAGCGACTGTGCGAAGTGCCGCATCGCTGCGAACAAAAACGCAATTTTCTTTTTATGATGCTTGACATACGTCGCTTCGGCTCTGACCTCAGCCATCAAAACAATGTCATCAATTCCTAGGTCGCGCAGCGAGGAAACCGACTTATTAAGTTGATCCCCCAAGACTAAGCGTATTTTCATTGATCGCCCTTTCCAGAACCCTGGAAGCACATTTTGTTCTACAAGTATTCCGCGTTCCATGGTTATCCAGAGAATTACGCATGCAGAACGGGGACGGATCAGAGACAATGGAAACGAGGATGGCTTTTGGTAAAGCCAAGTATGGATGGATCACAATTTGCCGTTAATGTTTAGATTAGCTGATACCATTAAGATGCAGGAAAAATCGATCCTTTGGAAACCATTGCTAATGCCAGTAGCTTGTTGAAAGCGTGATAGTGGCTCAAGCCAAAATCTCTGGAATATTTCTATTGAATTTTTCGTTGTGGCTTGACTGATAAGTAGTGTTTGACTGGCCGGCACTTACTTGTGCGGTCGCGGTTTGTGGATAATTGTGATTTCAGAAAAGCTCGTTAAGCCGGAAGACTACACCCCCTTAGACGCGACGATTTTTTTCTTAGGATCGTAAAATGGACGTTCAACAATCGTTGCAGTTGCGGTCCTTGAATTGGTGACTACCTCAACTTCAGTTTGAAGTTCGATATACTCAATGCCGACGATTCCAAGGGCGATATTCTTTTCAAGCCTCGGAGAATAGACAGCTGATGTGACCAAGCCAATTTGTTCACCATCCTTTTTGACTGGCCAAAACTTTGTGTTGGGCTTGGTAAACGGTGCGCAATCAATGATTAAGCCGATCTGGTTGCGGGTCACACCCTCTTTTTTAATACGTCGTAATGCAGATTTACCGATAAATTCGGCTTCCATATTGAGATTGACAAGCCGTTCGAGACCAAGCTCGAAGGGATTGGTGTTGATGTCTGCGTCAGCGTGGTACGAAAGCATTCCCCCCTCAATCCGGCGAATGGATGAAGTATGCCCAGGCTTAAGGCCAAATGGTAGGCCCGCCACCATGATCCGCTCCCACAGCTTATCGCCATGGGCGTTGTTGCAGAGATATATTTCGTAGCCTAATTCGCTCGACCAACCGGTGCGTGATACGATTAACGGAATGCCTTCCAGCTCAACTTCGCGCATCCAGTAATACTTCAGGTCCATAATACTTTCGCCAAAAAGTTCTTGCATTATTAGGCCCGATTTAGGGCCCTGCAACTGAAGTGGTGAAACGTCCGGCTCGCAAATTTTCACATCGAGGTCTGCGAACACTGCTACGCCCTGCGCCCATAGAAGTATGTCGCTGTCCGCAAGTGAAATCCAAAAATGATTTTCTGCCAGACGCAGAAGAATTGGATCATTTAATATTCCGCCATCGGCATTGGTGATCAGAATGTACTTACACTGACCCACGGCCATCTTGGATAGATCGCGCGGGGTTAACATCTGAACAAATTTTGCTGCATCCGGTCCAGTGATCTCAACCTGTCGCTCAACAGCTACATCACAAAGGATCGCATCATTGACAAGATTCCAGAAATTTTCTTCAGGGTCGCCAAAGTCACGCGGTATATACATGTGATTGTAAACAGAATAGCTTTTGGCCCCCCAACGCACAGTTGCGTCAAAAAAGGGAGATTTTCGTATCTGCGTTCCGAAGCCAAAATCGTCTTTTTGTGCCATACTTTCAACCATTTTGCACGTCGCCTGAAAGGCAACGGAAACGTATTATTGGCTGCAAGCTTACTTTAAAATGGCAAAGGGTGATGGACTGAAAATACCCAGGCTGGCGACCAATAGGACTGTTTTTCGACTAAATTAAGGCTAATCGGACTTAAGTGGCTATTTGATATTTTTCATGACCAATTGCGTCAGATTGGGCTGGCTGTGCTTAATCTGTCGGGTTGCGATGTATGTCATGTAACGGTCAATCGCGAGATCGGCGCTCAGCATCTCGTCCATGAGAATTTGAAAAGCTGAAAGGCTTGGTGCTGTAATTTTCATCACGTAATCCATTCCGCCACCTGTAGAGATGCAATCGATCACTTCATCGCGGTCATTGATATAGGACTCAAAGCGTTCAAAATCTGATTTGCGATGATGCTTGAGTGAGACGGTTACAACCACTTGCGTGAATTCGGTAATACGATCGAGTGCCAGTTCTGCCTGATAGCCGCGTATGTAGCCCTCAGACTTTAAACGCTCGAGACGGGTCCAGCATGGCGTTGGTGAAAGGTTCACGAGTTCTGCAAGCCGTGCCTTGCTGAGTTGCCCGTGCTGCTGAACAGCACTGAGGATACGAATGTCTGTGCTATCGAGGACCTTTTTATTCATGTATTTCCAACTTTCACGGAGCCAAAAAATTTGCCGTTTTAGTCCGTCCAGCAGTAGCTCTTGGAACCAAATATGGCTTTAATATATGGTTTTTGGCATTTCTTTTCCGACCAAATTCCGTGCAATTACGCCGCCAGCATCTGTACTGCTTGGCCGTAACACGAGAAATGGTCAGCCTGCACTGGCGAGTATCGATTGCCGAGAGGTAGTTTCAAAGAAGATTGATGCTACACATCCTCGAATCTTACTTACGCATTCTGCATTCAGATAATTTTGTTTAAAAATGTGACGTTTGCTTCGCAGTAAATCCGTCGCATAATCAGACCAGCTACAAGCACCAGATTCTTTATTTGATCACCCTGTCATCTGGTTCAAAATCTCCGACGACGAACAATTGGTTCAGGCTCAAAGGACACTTAATGGCACTTGATCCAGATAGACTTTTTCCGATTGAGCCTGCTCCAAGACAGTTCGCTCGCGACCTATATGACACTGTTTCGCATCTGCCGATCATAAGCCCGCACGGCCATACCGATCCCAGGTGGTTTGCTGAAAATGGACACTTTGTTGATCCTGCTCAGCTTTTTGTTACGCCGGATCATTACGTCTTCAGGATGCTTCTGTCACAGGGCATACCACTCGAATCTCTGGGAGTGCCTGGCGTAGATGGCGGGGAAGTCGAGACGGACGGCCGTAAGATTTGGCACCTTTTTGCAAAAAACTATTATCTTTTTCGGGCGACGCCATCTAAAATTTGGATAGACCACAGTTTCGAACATGTATTCGGATTGCAGGAACCATTCTCTCTTGAGACAGCCGATACATTCTATGATCATATCTCGGATTGCCTGTGTCAGGATGCGTTCCGTCCGCGAAGTTTGTTTGATAAGTTTGGAATTGAAGTTCTTAGCACAACGGAAAGTGCAACTGATCCTCTGAAGTGGCACAAAGCAATCCAATCTTCGGAATGGGATGGCCGAGTAATTACCGCCTATCGCCCCGACACTGTAATTGATCCGGAGTTTGAGGGATTTACGGGTAACGTTGCCGTTTTGGGTGAGATTACAGGCGAGAACACGGATACATGGGATGGATATTTGGCGGCCCATCGCACACGCCGGGCGTTTTTCAAGCTACATGGCGCGACGTCCTCTGATCATGGGCACCCCTCCGCACGCACCGAAAATTTGTCTCAAGTCGATGCTGCGGAATTATTTTCCAAGGCATTATCTGGCGGTTGCACACCGGAGGAGGCTGATGCTTTTCGCGGGCATATGCTCACTGAAATGGCCCGAATGAGCATCGATGATGGCCTAGTAATGCAAATTCATCCAGGATCATTTCGAAATCACTCAAGCTCCATTCTATCCCGATTTGGAAGGGATAAAGGGTTAGATATCCCAACCCGTACCGATTATGTTCGCGCTCTGCGGCCTTTGCTGGATGCGTTCGGAACTGACCCGCGGCTGAGTGTAATCGTGTTTACTTTGGATGAAACAACATTGTCGCGCGAACTGGCGCCATTGGCGGGTGTCTATCCGGTTCTCAAACTCGGGCCGCCTTGGTGGTTTTTTGACAGCCCCGAGGGGATGATGCGTTTTCGGGAGCTAACTACTGAGACCGCAGGGTTTTATAACACGGTTGGATTTAATGATGACACGCGGGCTCTGTGTTCAATCCCGTCTCGTCACGATATGGCGCGAAGAATTGACTGTGCTTATCTTGCCAAGCTTGTCTGCACAGGGCGTCTATCCGAGTTGGAGGCATTGGACTTAGCTCACGACCTTTCCTACGGTCTTGCCAAGAGGGCTTATCGACTGTGACTAAGGGACTTCCATTGCTTGAGCGTCGTAATCCGGCACCACAACCCGGGATTGTTCATTTGGGTCTTGGCGCCTTCTTTCGCTCTTTTGGAGTGTTGGTGATCGACTGTTTGGCAAAATCTCAGGGTGGAGATTGGGGCATTATTGGTGTTAGCCTGCAGTCTTCCCGAACTCGAGACGCTCTGGCACCTCAGGATAATATGTACACGGCCGTTTCAAAGGGCGCAGGGGGTGAGAATTCCCGTTTAATAAGTGTCCTATCTGAGGTTGTTTTTGCGCAAGAAGCGCCTGGCGAGTTGCTTGATCGAATGTCGAAACCCGCGATTAAGATTGTTACGCTCACAGTTACTGAAAAGGGATATTGCCATGTTCCAAGCACTGGGCAGTTAAGCTTTGACCACCCTGACGTCCGAGCTGACATCCTTGATACTTTTCCTCGCAGCGCTGTTGGATATTTGGTGCGTGCATTAGCGCAACGGTGGGCAGCAGGGATCCCGCCTTTTACTATTTTAAGCTGTGATAACTTGCCGAACAATGGGCAGGTGGCTCGCAATGTTGTGCTTAGTTTGGCAGAGGCGATTGACCCTAATTTGGCCAAATGGATCGCGGAGGAAGGGTGCTTCCCCTCAACTATGGTGGATCGGATCGTCCCGGCGACGACTTCAGTTGATATCGAACGGCAGGCGGAGCGAGCAGGGGTTCTAGATCGGGCGCCAGTTTTTCATGAACCCTTCATCCAATGGGTGATTGAGGATAATTTTGTGGACGGCGCACGCCCTGATTTCAGTGAGTTTCCCGGCGTGCAGTTGGTGAGTGATGTCGCCCCTTTTGAAGAGATGAAGATTCGCATGCTCAACGGAACTCACTCAACACTAGCATATTTGGGCTACCTAGCTGGATATGATACAATTTCTGAAACTGTGACTGACCACGTTTTTGGCAAATTCTTATTTAATTTGTGGTCCAACGAAATTATTCCGACAATAGTTCCACCTATTGGCGTGGATTTAGCGCAGTATGCGCGTGATCTTCTCCAGCGATATGCTAACCCAGCAATCCAGCATCGGACTTCGCAAATTGCGATGGATGGAAGTCAAAAATTGCCGCAGCGTATTCTTGGCACGCTGTCTGATAATTTGAACCTCGGGCATGAATGCAGGGGGTTGATGTTGGGCGTGGCGGCTTGGATGCGATACGTGGGTGGTATCGATGAAAAAGGGCTGCCTATCGATGTGAAGGATCCACTTGCCCAACAGCTCAGGATACTATCAGACAAATCAAATGATCCTTGGAACAAAGCCCAAAACTTAATGTCGTGTGATGCGGTTTTCGGTGGTATCGGTCTCTCGGAAAAAGGGCGGGAGGGTATCGCAACGGCCTATATGTCACTTTCCGAAGATGGTGCGCAGGCGGCGGTAGCGAAGCTCGTGTCCTGACCTCGAAATTTCAATGTTGTACAAACCACCTTGGAATTAAGTCCACGAATCGCTGTCATGCGGTAGTTGGGAAGCTCTAAGATCGGTGTTCTAGGCACTGGACAGAATTGAGAAGTGGTGCGAGCCTTCACATTAGGAGGATTCATAATGCTACCATCGGCGGACGATATCAGCCATCCAATTAGCGCGGGGCTTACAACTCAGTTGAAGGACATCAAAAAGACGTTGCCATTGCGGGTCTTATCTGAGGAGGATTGGCAGCATTGGATTTCCAAAGGTTATGTGATCGTACCGCAGGCTGTGCCGATCAAACAGGCAGAGGCGTTGAAGGCCGCACTCTTTGAGTTTGACGAGAAAACTCCTTGCGATCCCTCCACTTGGTATGCGCCGGAACGTAGACCGCATGTGCGCGACGAACTTAACAATGCAGGCATGGTCGAGATTTATCATCACCAAGCGCTGTGGGATAACCGTCAAACACAACGGATTTACGACGCGTTTGTTGATATCTGGGATTGTGAAGAGCTTTGGGTCACTATCGATCGTGCCAATCTGAACCCACCCAAGATAGGTGCCACCTCGAAGGATGGGTTTATACATTGGGATGTGAATACCTCGCTAGAGCCTCCACCGATTGGGGTCCAAGGCGTGCTAAGTTTGGATGTTCAAGACAGTGAGACCGGTGGTTTCCAATGTGTGCCTCACCTTTTTGAACATTTTGATGAGTGGGTGAAAACCCAGCCTAAAGATCGGAATCCCCTGCTGCCAGATATGACTGGCCTAGAGCGCGAGAACATTTCGTTGGCGCCTGGCGATTTGATGATTTTCAACTCGTTACTTGCCCATGGAGTGCGTCCAAACATCTCCAAGGACAAAATTCGGGTGGCACAGTATATCTCTATGCATCCAGCGGAGCTCAAGAACGCTGCTGAGAAGGCTGAGCGCATCCGGCTCTGGCGTGAAATTGAGCCCCCGGTAAGACCTGATTTTCCGGGTGATCCGCGTAATTGGGAGAAGTCTCGGCAACAACCTGCTGATCTGAGCGAGTTGGGTGAGAAGTTATTGGGGCTTCAAGATTGGTAGTACCGAACCTGCACTCAAATTAAGCCAAAACGCGTATCGTCACGCACAAAGTTTTTTAAAGTGAAGATAGCTGGAAATCGTTACAACGAGCCGTTGCCGTGGCAAAGTAGTTGGCTTTGTCTTGCCATTAGTGTTTTTTGCTCTTCGTCGCCGAGTAACAATAAATAACACCTGCGATTTCTACGGAACCGTATCTGCGAGCGGCATCCTCAATATGTCAAGCCTCCACTGAACACGTTTCTAGCCCAGTGAAGGCTTTCGGCTCCCCGCCTTCTTGCACATTAGGTAGACGCTATAAGGCTCTGTCCATCACGGCGCTTAGTCGGCGAGCAAATTCTGCTGGATCAGTCGGGGCTTCACCATCAGCAATCCTCGCCTGATCCAGCAATAAATGCGCGGCATCTTTCAGTAAATCGTCGGTTGTGGCTTCATCACTGTTTGCACGCTCTGCTAATTTCTTAACGATCCCATGACCAGGGTTCAATTCTAGTACCCGAGGCATACCCTCTTTTAATTGACCATGTTGCTTTAACAATCGCTCCATATTGACGTCCATATCACCGTCGTCAGCGATGAGGCATACGGGGCTATCAGTTAATCGCTTAGACGGACGAACATCTTTAACTGACTCACCAAGTTCCATTTTGATTGCGGCAATCAAACCATTTAGTGTTGTCGTGTCTGACTCATCGTTATCATCTTCAGACTTTTCACCGCTCTCGATATTATCGAGATCGGCTGCACCGCGTGTTACGGATTTGAATGTCTTTCCCTCAAATTCGGTGATGTGCTGAAGCCAAAACTCGTCGACAGGATCTGAGAGCAGTAAAACTTCGACGTCCTTGGCTTTGAAGCCTTCGAGATGTGGAGATTGCGCAATTTTTTCAGCGGCATTCCCCGCCATATAATAAATGGCGTCCTGACCCTCTTTGCAACGTCCTACGTAGTCTGAAAGGCTAGTCAACTCAGAGTTTCGGGTTGATGAAAACCGACAGATTTCGAGAATCTTATCCCGCAGACTTGGATCCTCGATTAAACCTTCTTTAAGAACCGCTCCGAAATTTCCCCAAAAATCAGCATACTCAACGGGCGCCTTATTGGCTTTCTTCTTTAACGCTCCGATCACCTTTTTACTCAAGGCTTTTTCAATTTTGGCAAGCTTAGGGTCTGATTGAAGCATCTCCCGAGAAACATTGAGCGATAGGTCCTCTGAGTCCACTACGCCACGCAGAAACCTTAGATAGGTTGGCACCAGTCCTTTGGTATTTTCTGAAATAAAAACTCGATTTACGTATAGCTTCACATGGCTTTTACGTTCCGCATCATACAAATCGAATGGCGGCGTGGAGGGTACATAGAGAAGGCTAATGTGGCTCACCGCACCTTCGACGCGGTTATGCAACGTAAGCCACGGTTCATCAAAAGCGTGTGACGTATGATGATAGAACTCTGTGTGCTGTTCCTCTGTCACATCTTTGGGAGCGCGGGTCCAAATGGCCGAAGCTGAATTGAGTGCTTCCCCGTCGAAGGTAACCGGAAAGCTGATGTGATCCGAATAGGTTTTGATTATGTGGCGGACGCGGGCTTCCTCCAGAAATTCTTTTGCGTCTTTCTTCATATGGAGCAGCACAGTGGTACCACATCCATCCCTGTTCCCGGGCTCAATGGTAAACTCGCCCTTTCCGTCCGAGGACCACTGCCAGCTCGTGTCTTCGCCAGCTTTTCTTGTCAAAACTTCAACATTATTGGCCACCATGAAAGCAGAATAGAAACCAACGCCGAACTGGCCAATAAGACCAAGCTCCCCTTTTTCACCATCTTTCAGAGATTCAAGAAAAGCGCCGGTACCGGACCTTGCGATCGTTCCAAGTGTTTGAATTAAGTCGTCGTGACTCATCCCAATTCCGTTATCTGAAACGGACAAAGTCTTGGCTTTTTTGTCTATCTCGAGGGAAACCGAAAACTGGTCAGCATTATCAGCCAACGACGGTGTGGTAAGAGCTTCGTAGCGAAGCTTGTCACAAGCGTCTGAGGCGTTTGAAACTAACTCTCTGAGGAAAATCTCTCGGTTGGAATAAAGAGATCCAGCAACAATATCGAGCAACTGGCCAACTTCAGTTTGAAAGGAAAATGTCTCTTTGGTGTCCGTATCAGTCACAGAAAAAACTCCTAGTTTTCTGAAGGTAATAATCCTAAGTTTGCGGAGAAGTAAGGGCGGATAGCGAGTGTTTCAAGCTCTGGGTACGCATAAGGCTCTAAAAATTGCTTAATGCTATCGTATTACAGTTCAAGCGGAGCTCATATTAGATATGCAGGAGCATCGATGCACAGCATTTTAACTCCTTCAAATTTGAGCTACATATATTTTAAATCCGTCCTTTAAGCACCTACTGGATGGAATTGGACCTTATCTTCGGTGCAAATCTGCGCGGGAAACCTTCAATTCGGCCAGTTGAATATGAATTGGGGAGCATGGCACTTTGACCGATCACCTGAAAGGTTTGCTTATTACCACTTTGGGCGTCTTGCTTGTTGTGCCAGATTCGCTCTTCGTAAGGCTCATCGAAGCTGAGCCACTGGTCACTGCTTTTTGGAGAGGGCTGACTGCAGGATTCCTTGTCCTCTTTGGATTGTTGGTTACTCAAGGACTGCAGGGCTTTAGAGCTGTTTTGGAAACTGGTTGGCGAGGCCTTATCTATACAGTCTTGATCGCAACGACGACGCCGGCTTTCGTATTAGCTGTGGCAAACACGAGCGTGGCGAATGTGGTCTTCATCTTCGCATCGATGCCAATCTTTGCCGCAATATTCAGCCGGTTATTCCTCGGAGAACCAATATATTTGAGAATGATAATAACGATGACGGCGGTGATCGTAGGGCTTGCAATCATTGCCCACGGATCCAGCTCATCGCAAATCGCTTCGTGGCGTGGGGATATCTGGGCCGTGTATGTTTCTGCAGCTTTTGCTGCTGCTTTGACCTTAGTGCGATCTGTCAAAGCAACGTCGATGATCCCCGCTATTCCGATCGCCTACATTGGTTCGGCAATCTTTATCGGACCGTTTGTCTCTCCTATTGCGACGTTTGAAGCGCAATGGTCGTTGTTTCTGGGTCATGGAGCGTTCATCGGTGCAGCCTCATGCCTCCTAGCGCTGGGGCCTCGATATATTAGCTCCTCTGAGGCAGCGCTTCTCGTTCTTTTAGAGTCAGTACTCGCACCAATTCTTGTATGGGCTGCGATTGGAGAGCATCCAGGCTCGTGGGCGCTGATAGGGGGAGCATTAGTCGTTGGTGCGCTCCTTGTTTCCAATCTATATGGCTTGACGAAGCATAAGTTGGGTTAATGTCTATGCAGCGAGATGCAGTCCTAACATTGAAGATAAAAGGATAAACCTTCTATCGCTAGGTTGAGACGAATGGCGTTGAGGAAAATGTCTTTTTATTTCCTTTTGTACGTGCGCCGAACCTGAGCGACCCAGCAATTCAGCCAGTTTAGGCTAACGCCTGACTTCAAAATAAGCCAAAGAGTCGCTCGTGGTCTATATTAATAGCTAAAATGGGAAATAGCTGTCAGTTAGTCTTTAGCTTTACTTTCGGTGATCTCAGGTTGGCACTGCATGACGTCTTGTAGCCCACGTTTTATTGCCAAACTGGTGCTGTCTATCGCATAGTCAATGAGTATCTCCGGTTGCGCAGTCAATGTGTTGAGATTTTCGAATGTCACTGATGCCTGTTCACCCAATGAGGTTATTTTAGATTGGACGCGTTGCAGAGCTTCCAGATCGTGTTCTTGAGAATTTTGGCGTAATACAGAGAGTTCTTCTCTCAGCCCAGCGATTTCATCGGTAAGTGCGCGCACGTCCCCGCGAACCGGTTCCAGACTTACCAGACGTTGCCCAAACTGGGTTACTACTGAGTTCAGTGAACCGCTCACCTCCCACGCGAACCACAGACAAACCGCAATGAGTATGAGTGTTGCGTTGAAAAATGCCATGAACAAGTTTTTAAATACCGAAAACACCGCGTTGGCTTGCATGGGCTGACTCCTTTTTCAACAAACGCCTGCCATATCACCCCTACACCAAAACTAGTATCCCGTCGCTAGCTCTTACGACAATCCTCGGTGTAAAGGTTGAGGTTCATGCAAAAAAAGGGTGACGCTGCTTATCTCGCGTCACCCAGATGAGACGGTTGGAATGGACAGTTTACTTTTGAAGGTGATCGAAGTTCAGAAAAAGTCTACTTCACTTACGTCAATCTTTGCGCTGTGGTCGCGCCCATAAGCGACGACTCCGACGGATTTGATTTTTCCAGCGGCAGGGGTATCACGCAGTAAGCTTGCCGAAGGTTTGAACGCCGACCACGGGAGACGAATTTCGGTCCAATTGGCTGTGGTTTCAAATTGAGCTTGATAATAATGCCAGGGAAGGCGCGTTCCCTTGGTGCGTACATGCACAAAATAAACTTCTCCGTTGCCTCGTACTCGCAACCGGAGCCCCTCCGCGCCCTTGGACAAAGGGGTTGCAAGCAAATGACGAAATTGAATGAAGCCACCATTGTTGGCGGTACTGACCGTTCCGGCAAGGCGTGCATAGCTGTCGAGGTCTTCGCTTTCAAAACTTAAAGCGCCTGAAGAGACCCCGCCCATAACTGTGTCGGCCACGTATTCCCAGCGCTTGGTGGGATCAACATCAAATGTCTCGAAGGGCTCTTCTGCATGCACTGCGCCGGCTCCTCCCAAGATTAGTAGGGACGCAAGTATCCAATTCCACGTATTCATAACGGCTCCTTTAGTTTAGAATTGCAATCGACAGGTTGAGTGCGGTGGCAAAATTAACCCACGCTAGGTATGGTACAAATATCAAAGCGGAGATTTTATCAGTACTCCAAGTGCGGTTAATAAAGAGGAAGATTGATAAAAAAAGCGCAACAATCACGATAAATGCCAGCCAAGGATTTTGTAGCGAGAAAAAAGCAGGCGACCACAGAAAGTTTAAACCCAGTTGGATGCACCACAACGTAAAATGCGACCCTTTTCTGCGGGCCTCAAACTGGCGCCATCCAGCCACCGCAATCAGCACATACAATACTGTCCAAACTGGACCAAAAACCCAATTTGGTGGATTGAAAAACGGCTTATTCAGTTCCGCATACCACTCACCCGGTGATGTCAGAGTGCCAATCGCTATGCCGCTACACAGCACTGCGACGACAAAATAAAGGCGTACTTGCAGAGTTTGCGATGGGCGCTTTTCGGTTGTCTGCAGAATTAACACAATTGGACAATCAGCAGGATGTCATAGCAAGATTTGCAGATGCGTCTGCCAGAAAAGTCGTTGTGGTCAAAGTGCCCTCATACAAGTGAGAGATGGTCGCGCCAGCGATTTCTGCGCCGCTTACAGTTATCTCTCGTCCACCTAAAGTGTCATCCACATCGATGGTAAATATGAGCCGTTCACCAGGCGCAAATGTATCGATGTTGAAATTTATGAAATTTTGCCCATCCACCACACTTGGCTCGTTCACGAGCACGTCGCGCCCGAGTACAATCTCAAAAGGCTGAAACACTTCGACGCCCGCGCCAGATTTGGAGACATCGAACACCAAAGCACCAGCGGAACTTGCGAGGTCTAGTCTCAGAGTGCCACCAGACAACTCACACAAGCTGGCATTTTCAATCTGGAACCGGTCTTTCGGAGCCCCTTCGACGAAGTTTATCTGCAACTCAGCATTCGCGCTGCAACACATTGTTATAAGTGCGAGTGTCGTACTCAAGGAGACGGAAATTTTAGGCATGATTTACTTTCTTTCACGTTTATCAAAAAATACGGTTTTTGAGGACTGTGAGATCAATTTTAATTGTGGCGCGTGTCGTAAGTGCGAATGAACTAACGCGCTGAATCATACCAATGGCTGAAATGATGCAGTTTGAGCTGCCCGTGGTGGATTTGCCAAAGTACGATTATGAAAATGAAGTGGAAATTTGCCCCAGTAGTATTTCTTGGAGGAGTTCAACGTATGGTCATTAGCGATTAGCGCGCCTTTATGCGAAGGACTATTTTATAAACCTATTTTTTGTTAATAGGTATCATGAACAAAAACTATCAGAACATGATAGCTGGACGCCGTTTTAACGGAACAGATCCGCATTTTTCAAATCTCAAGTTAGAGGCGAGCAAAGCAAAAGCACGGCTTGATGCGATTTCAAACGAAGATATTCCAGCGCGAATTGAGGCTTCAATCGATTTATTTGCAAAAGGAAGCGGTCCAGCCATCGTGCTTTCGCCTTTCACAATTCAATATGGGCGACATGTTAAGATTGGGACTTGGTCATTTGTAAATTTTGGGGCCACTTTTCTAGATTCCAACATGATCACACTAGGTGATCATGTTGCCGTAGGTCCAAACGTGCAGTTTATAACAGACACCCATCCAATCCGGCCAGAGGAGCGTTTCTTACCAGCCGAACATGATGATATTTTACCCTTTAAAGCGGTAAACTATGCACTGCCGATAACTGTTGGTCATCTTGCATGGATCGGAGCTGGTGCCATTATCTTGCCTGGCGTCACAATAGGAGAGGGTGCGGTTGTTGCCGCGGGATCTGTTGTCACTAAAGACGTTGCGCCACGCATGATTGTCGCGGGTAATCCTGCGCGCGAGATGCGATCCGTGGATGACTAGTGGCAAGTCAAAAAACCAAAGACGATCTGTTTTCGACTGAAATGTAGCAGTGATTCTGTGCTTTTTTGTTTGATGTCTGATCAGTGACCAAACCATTGCTCAATGAACACGAAGATTTTGGGTTGGGTCATTGTTGTCTTTATGTTGGCAGTGACAGCGATTTTCTGACGCTTAGCCAAACAATAGAGCAATAATTGATTAAGCAGATGACCCCAAAAGTCTCTTGGAATTTTCTTTAGAAATTATGTTTTTGAAGGCGCGAAGTCGCAGTGTTGGGAGCACGGGCCACGCAACACTACGACATGTTTCAAACATGGTTAAAAATTATATGTGATTCCAGTTTGAATCGCAGACGCCAGCGATTGTTCTGGCCAAGTGTCCACGCCCCCGCGCGAACGTATTTCAAGTAGCTCGATTCGAGCTAAAACTATATCACCCGCTTCGATGTGTGCTTGGCCCTTGTAGGAACGTGCCAGAAAATTGTTGGGATTGATTTCCAACGCCCTATCGTAAAATGCCATGCCCAAGTCAACGTCGCCAAGTTTGCGATGCGTGAAGCCCCAATAGGTCATCACGCGATCATCAGATTGATCGGGCATGGCTGCCAAAACTCTCTGAGCATCGGAGTATCGCCCCGCATGGGCTAACTCTCGTACGGCACCAAACAACTTGTCGCCATCGAGTTCCGATTTCTCTGGGTTGACGCACCGGTTTTTTTTATCACTCCAGACCTTTCCGTTTTTGCATTCTTTCGTGGTGTTGGTGGGCTGCGGCGAGTCACTATCACTGCCGGCCGCCATCCCCGGCAGTGCCCAAGATGACGTGATCGCAATGCTGGTTAAAAGAGCTACAATCTTCATGGTGTTAGTTCCTTTCAGGTAACGGACTGAACGAGAAAAAATGACTGTGGGTCCTAGTCATGCGACTGTGTCAGTCAACTGGAAATTTGCTCGACGCAAGAACCTGTATCTGCGTCCCAAATCATTCCTTCAGCACAAGAGGCAGCCTGCTGACTGGAGGTCGAGCAATTATATGCCAACGCTAAACTTGGTAGAAAACTGATTGTGACCGAGAAAAGTATTTTTTTTAACATGTGAGTTCCTTCCAAAAAAATTATGTCCTAGCGTACTGCCAAAAACAGCGTTTGCAAAAGCATGAGGAAATTTAAGCCCTGAACGTGAGTGGTCTGCTTCAGCAATTTATTCTATTTTTACGCGATTTAAATATTTTTGGATCACAACTTGGTTAATTAGCTTTGCGTTCATAATCGCAATAAAAAAGCCACGGCAACAAGTTTTGCCGTGGCTAAGGGTGGAAATAGGTCTTGATTATTAATCAAAGACTCGCCGAAAAATTGTGTCTACGTGCTTGGTGTGATAGGACATGTCAAATTTTTCCTTAATTCCGTCCGTGCCCAATGCGGCAACGACTGCGTCGTCAGCTAATAGCAATTCCTGAAAATCAAGTCTTTCTTCCCAAACCTTCAAGGCGTTTCGTTGGACCATTGTATAGGCGTCCTCGCGGTTCACACCTGCTTGGGTTAGAGCGAGCAATACTCGTTGCGACATGACAAGGCCCGGAAACTTATTCATATTGTCGAGCATATTCTCGGGGAAAATCAACATTTTCTCGATCACGCTAGCAAGGCGGTTAAGAGCGAAGTCTAGTGTCACAGTGGCATCGGGGCCTATGCCACGCTCAACCGAACTGTGCGAAATATCACGTTCGTGCCAAAGTGCGACGTTTTCCATCGCGGGAATGACAGTCATACGGACAAGACGTGCGAGACCAGTCAGATTTTCCGTTAAAACTGGATTTTTCTTGTGTGGCATCGCAGAAGAGCCTTTTTGGCCCATTGAGAAAAACTCGGCACCTTCCAGCACCTCTGTGCGTTGCATGTGGCGAATTTCTACGGCTATATTTTCGATAGACGATGCGATTACGCCCAAAGTCGCAAAGAACATTGCATGTCGGTCTCGAGGGATCACTTGGGTGCTGATCGGCTCTGGGCGCAAGTCCATTTTGGCACAGACATGTTCCTCAACTGCAGGATCAATATTAGCGAATGTGCCTACAGCGCCGGATATAGCCCCGGTTGCAACCTCCCACCGTGCCTTTTCCAAACGATTTTTGTTGCGGTCCATCTCAGCGTAAAAGCGCGCAAACGTTAGACCCATCGTGGTGGGCTCGGCGTGAATACCATGTGAGCGGCCCACGCGAACGGTGTTTTTGTGTTCGTAGGCGCGTTTTTTCAGGGCGGCCAGCACCTTGTCCAAACCTTTGAGTAATATGTCGGTGGCACGCACCAACTGTACGTTTAAGCACGTGTCAAGAACATCGGAGGACGTCATGCCCTGATGCACGAACCTCGCATCTTCCGAGCCAACATGTTCTGCGAGGTGGGTCAGGAACGCAATCACGTCATGCTTAGTAACAGCTTCGATTTCGTCGATGCGAGCGACATCAAAATCGACGTCTTTTGCTCTCCAAACAGCATCGGCATTCTCTTGCGGAATGACGCCGAGATTAGCCTGTGCGTCGCAGGCGTGCGCCTCAATCTCATACCAGATGCGGAACTTTGTTTCTGGTGACCAGATGGCAACCATCTCGGGGCGGGCATAGCGAGGGATCATTTCACGGCCTATTATGTATAAGGATATAACGGGCGGTTTAGACTGTCGAGCAGATGGCGGCAAGACAGGAGATCCATCTGAAAAGGCCTAATAAGTTTTAAGGGCGTTTTTTATGGCTAATGGGTAACTGCACTCATGCGAATTGAAAACCTGAACTGAAAGAATGGTTAAATTCGTAAACTTGTTCGCGTTCGAGAGGGCGGTTAACGCCAAAATCCACATGCATTTGCGATGGCTCGAAATGATGAAATGTTGCAAGGTGTTCTTTTCGGAAAATGGTTTGTTGTTTTTTGTTGAGAGAATATTTTTATGAAAAATCCTTTGTTTAATCACCCTGCTTTGTTAAATGCCGGAACGATGGTCATCATGACCACCAAGAAAAGGTCGGTCACGGGTTCGGGTCAATGAAACCCGGTTTTCAACATTTTTACTGGGGATTTTTGGAAAACCTGCACTTAAAGTAGCTGATGCTTTGGCGTTATGAGAAGTTGAACCTCACATCCGCCAATGTGTTTTAGTAGTGTGCTCAGCGTGCGGCAGTTAATCTGAAGCAAGCACAGTAACCACACGGCTTGAGCGCTCGAGAGTTTGATGTACCGGGCACATATTTGCGATTTCCAAAAGTCGGGCGCGTTGGTCCGCGTCCAACTTCCCGGTCAGGTGTACAATCCGCTTAAATGTATCGACCTTAGATTGGCTGCCTGTTTCTGCATCGCGTGCATGCACTTTGTCGTGGCTTACATCGACCCACACGGTGTCAAGCGGCCAGCCTTTCCGGCGGGCGTACATGCGTATGGTCATGGAGGTACAGGCCCCTAAACCGGCAGCAAGAAACCCATAAGGCGTCATGCCCTTGTTCGTTCCACCGTAAGCAAGAGGCTCGTCGGCAAGTGTGTGATGCAAAGGCCCAGAGTTTACATCTTGCAAGAACCCGGATGCATCCGCTTCTGCAACCCGAACAATACCCTCTGGTGCTCCGGGAGGTGGCGCTGGCGGACGCAGTATGAGATATCGCGCTACCCATGCGGAGATGACCTCTGCAGCATACTCTGCGTCTTCGGGTCGGCTCACGAGGTGGTCAGCATTGTCTAGCGTGACGAAGCTTTTGGGATGTTTTGCCGCCTGAAAGATCTGGCTAGCGTTCTCAATCCCAACAATGTCATCAAGAGGAGCGTGCATCACCAACAGCGCGCGTTTTAGTTTCGAGATATGTGGAGCCAGATTGTTTGCCGAGACATCGTCTATAAAAGATTTGCTGATCGTGAAAGGACGGCCGCCCAGCGACACGGCAGCCTGTCCGTCTTTAAGAATGCCATCAATTTCGCCGTCGAAACTTTTTATTACATGTGCTGGATCGAACGGCGCTCCAATAGTTATGACGGCCTTGACCGTGTCCATTGTGCTAGCCGCCTTTAAAACGGCTGATCCGCCGAGACTGTGCCCGATCAGGAGCGATGGAGGCCTATTTAGTTTTTTAAGGTGCTCAAATGCGGCTGTAAGGTCATCAACATTTGAGGAGAAAGTTGTGTTAGCGAACTCGCCGCCGCTGTGCCCCAGACCTGTGAAGTCAAACCTGAGCACTGCGATCCCCATTGCGGCCAGCCTTGCTGCGATGCGTCGTGCTGCTGCGATGTTTTTGGAACAGGTAAAACAATGGGCAAACATAGCTGTCGCCAGATGTGGCCCAGTTGGAAGATCCAGTCGTGCAGCAAGCATAGCGTTGTTATGCCCAGGAAAGGTGAGGCGTTCTGTCGGCATGGCACGGTCCTTACATTATTTTTAATAGCGTTTTGCGCTTCAAAAGGAATGCCGCCAAGAGGGGTCCCTCTCGGTTCACGTCATGGTGACGAAACGCGAGCGCATGTCATAAGATTTCGTGCATCAGTGCAGCATCAGGTGGATAGGTGGTAAGATTTTGGAACTCATCCAATATGATGAGCAAGTGACCTTCTAGTTTGACTGAGAATTTGGTGCTGGCTCCCGATAAGCAAGTCGCGCCAGTATAATCTCAATCATATCGTTGTTTTGTTTGGCGTACTGTCCTTGGGCAGTAAATCGCATGATGGTCGATCGTGAATATATCGCTAATGCTCGCCCACGGCCCATTTCCGCTTATGATAGGAAGAGTTTGCGGAGCGAGTGGAGGGTATTTTTTTATTACACTGCTAAAGTGCCCTTTTTGTGCTGTTGAAACACGATACGCACGGTAAAGTGCCGTGATGAAGAGCGTTACACAGCAGAACATCCCTTACGATCCTTTGGCTGAAAAAAGTCTGCCTGGGGTTGCTCCCCTTGCGTTGGATGACTGGCTTTTTATTGATGATGCCTACTCAGGACAGATGGCTTTACGTTGTCAGTTGCTGAGTATTCGTAGAAAAGAGGTTTTGGTAGCGAACAATTCAGTTTTGCCTGCGGCACGGGAATTACTGGGTTTGGTGCAAGACCTGCTTTCGAAGAGAGACGACTTCCAAATCAGAGATGGTGGTATCCTCTGCCCAGATGGTCGTTTTGTTGACCTAAATCATGATGATCCACTCAAAACACTTGGGCAGATTATTCAAGAGGATCTCTGCATTTTGGAGAAGATCGCAGGACAGCATGTTTTGACCGGAGCAGTGTTGTGTTTTCCAGCGAGCTGGTCGCTATCAGAAAAATATCAAAAACCGCTTACAGCAATACACCGGCCTGTGACCGAATATGATGCAAATATTGCGCGTCGGGTACAGCGGCTGTTTGACGGTGTTCGCTCAGGAAGCCCTTTGTGGCGTAAAAACGCATTGTGGTACGAAGATCCATCCCTACATCAGCCAAGAGTTGAAGCCGCGCAGCGCAATTATGTGGATGCAAAAACGGCGCCTTTTCTGCGAACCGAACGTCAATGTATACTAAGACTTCCACAGTCGGATGCGGTAATTTTTTCAATTCACACGTTTGTTATGGATCGAGAACGTGCTTTGGCGGCTTCGGGCTGAATGGCAGTAACGCCTAGCACTTATCTTTGCTTGGCAATACCACCCATATTTGGCATCTTCTGAGCGACAAACAGGGGTGGTGTGGATGAGTGTAGAAGAACAATATGATACCTATCCGTATCCGACCCGTAACCCAATGGATGAGTACAAACGTTTAGTGACGGGTTCGCCGTCGTTTCCCATTGAGATAGATCATTTCGTTTTTGGCGGAAAGCGGAACTGGCGTAAGCCCATCCGCATCTTGATCGCGGGTGGAGGCACTGGCGACGCGCTAGTGCAAATCGCGCAGGTTTTGACTTCGGCAGGGCGACCCTATGATATAACTTATATGGATCTATCGACTGCAGCTCGCGAGGTTGCAGAGACACGGATAGACGCTCGTAAATTGAAAAATGTCACGTATAAGACGGCTAGCTTGTTGGACGCGCCTGATTTTGGCCCGTTTGACTATATTGACTGCTGTGGCGTCCTGCATCACCTTCCAGATCCTGACTCCGGGTTCGCTGCGTTAGCCGATGCGTTGGCGCCAGAGGGTGGTCTTGGGTTGATGGTTTATGCACCTTACGGTCGGTCCGGCGTGTATCCGCTACAGTCGGCGTTTGGAGCGCTTTCGCAGGGAATGACGGCAGCAGAGCGTTTGAAACTTGGACGAAAAACACTCAAAAATGTCCCTGCCGCACACCCCTTTCGGCGCAACCCCACCGTTGTTGACCATAAACAAAGTGACGCTGAGTTTTATGATCTATTGCTGCATTCACAGGACAGGCCATTTACGGTTGGGGAACTATGCGCTGCCCTTGACAGAGCGGAATTGCAACCGTCCGGTTTTCTGCCTGCGGCGCAGTATGATCTCGCAGAAATGCTGCCAACGGGTGTGATGAGACCGAAAGGCATGTCTGATTTTGTGGCAATGGATATCGCGGAGAAACTGAGAGGCAATATCAAAACCCATGTCACGTATGCTGTCGCGAAAGGGCGAACTTTGCCAAGTCCTGACGCAAAAGATGAATGGGCGGTGCCGCATCTTAGAAGTTTAGACGGGCTACGCCTTTCAGGGTTGGTAGCCCGTAAAGGTCAGATTATTCTTGATTTTCCGGGCGAAAGTGTTGCGATCAAAATACCGCGTGAAACTGCGCCATTGCTGGCCTTAATCGATGGGCGCACACCGTTGGGGGTTTTGCGGGAGCGTGCCGGCCTAGACGCACTGTTGTTCCGCTCATTGTGGCAGAGAGTGCACGATAGCCTCGTGCCTTGGAACCAAATCAACTACTCCAAGCTCTACGTGTAGTTATTCCAACTGCGCCACAATTCTGCTGGTCAAAAGACACCCATTTCCAGCCCTGCACCCATTGCCTGTCCGAGTGCTTGGCATTTAGAGAGTTGCGCGTTGGTCAGCTTTTTTTGTGCTAAGATGGCTTCGGGTGACTGGGCGTGGGTGCAAATAATAAGCGGAGGCTGAATCTCCTTAAGGCGCCAACCCGTTGCAATGCGTGCTAATTGGCGGGTGGCTCCTGTGCCATCCGAACCTGCACAAATCATTTGAGCGTAGGGGCGTCCCTCTATCTGACCGAGAACTGCATAGTAGCAACGATCAAAGAATTCCTTCATCAAGCCCGAAAGCGTACCGAGGTTTTCTGGAGCGCAAAAAATATATCCGTCTGCATCCAAAAGGTCACTTGGAGTGGCCTGATCGGCAGTGACCATGAAAGCCTTGGTTTCGGAACTCGCAGCCGTGGCAACTGTTTCTGCCATCTGCAAGCTTCCACCAGTTCGCGAATGATAAACGATTAAGAGCCTTTTCATCCATCTCTACTTTGGTGACATTAAATACTACTTAGCTGAGGCCGTTGTATCAAAAAACTTGTTAAACAAAAAAGGGCGCCCAATGGCGCCCCTTAATATTTGGCATCTGTTTTTGTTTAGCAACTATAATACAAGCCAAACTCAACTGGGTGAGGCGTGTGCTCATAGAGCTCGACCTCTTCCATCTTGAGTTCAATGTATCCTTCGAGCTGATCTTTTGTGAACACGTCACCAGCAAGCAAGAAATCATGGTCGGCTTCAAGCGCGTCAAGAGCCTCACGCAGCGAGCCACAAACGGTCGGAATTCCGGCAAGCTCTTCGGCGGGTAAATCATAGAGATTTTTGTCCATGGCTTCGCCGGGATCAATCTTGTTGGCAATGCCATCAAGTCCAGCCATCAACAAGGCGGCAAAACAAAGGTAGGGGTTCGCTGACGGGTCGGGGAAGCGGGCTTCTACGCGCTTAGCCTTGGGCGACTCGGTCCACGGAATGCGAACGCAGCCAGACCGATTACGAGCTGAATAAGCACGCAAAACCGGTGCTTCAAATCCGGGGATAAGGCGCTTGTAGCTGTTGGTTGACGGGTTGGTGAAGGCATTCAAAGTTTTGGCGTGTTTTAAGATGCCGCCAATGAAATATAGAGCCTCTTGTGATAAATCTGCATATTTGTCGCCCGCGAATAGGGGCTTGCCGTCTTTCCAGATCGACATGTTTACGTGCATTCCAGTGCCGTTATCGCCATAAATCGGCTTTGGCATAAACGTCGCCGATTTACCGTAAGACTGGGCAACATTGTGGATAACGTACTTATATTTTTGAAGCTCATCAGCTTGCTTTGTCAGGCTATCAAAAATCAAGCCTAGCTCATGCTGACAGGAAGCGACCTCATGGTGATGTTTATCCACTTTCATGCCCAACCGTTTCATCGTCGAGAGCATCTCTGAGCGCAGGTCTTGGGCATCGTCAGTAGGATTGACCGGAAAGTAACCGCCTTTTACCCCTGGGCGATGACCGGAGTTGCCCATTTCGTATTCGGTGTCGGTATTCCAAGAGGCGTCAATGGCATCTACTTCGTATGAAACCTTGTTGATGGAGTTGGAGAACCGGACGTCGTCGAACAAGAAAAATTCTGCTTCAGGGCCCATATATGCGGTATCGCCAATACCGGAGGACTTGAGGTACGCTTCTGCTTTCTCAGCTGTACCGCGTGGGTCACGCTCGTAAGCCTCACCCGTGTCAGGTTCGACGATAGAGCAATGAATGCAGACCGTTTTCTCAGCGTAAAAAGGATCAACATAAGCAGACGTAGTGTCTGGTATCAATTTCATGTCGGAGTTTTCGATCGATTTCCAGCCGGCAATCGAAGATCCGTCAAACATAAAGCCTTCTTCCAGAAAGTCTTCGTCCACTAGATCCACGTCAACCGTTACGTGCTGCAACTTGCCTCGCGTGTCCGTGAAACGGATGTCCACGTAAGCCGCATCTTCGTCTTTGATCAACTGGAGAACTGCGTCTGAGCTCATTCTCTTTTTCCTTTTACTTTGCTAAATTTTACAGCGCGTCGGGACCGGACTCTCCGGTTCGAATTCGGATGGCTTGTTCGATAGGACTGACAAAGATTTTTCCGTCGCCAATCTTGTCAGTCTTCGCAGCGTCAACGATCGCTTCAATCGCTCCATCCACCTGATCGTCGTCCAGTACAACCTCAATTTTGACTTTTGGAAGGAAATCTACGACATACTCGGCGCCACGATAGAGCTCGGTATGACCCTTTTGCCGGCCAAAGCCTTTGACCTCAATTACGCTCAGGCCTTGGATGCCAAAGTCTTGTAGCGCTTCTTTTACTTCATCAAGCTTGAACGGCTTGATGATCGCCTCAATCTTTTTCATCTCAGAGACTCCTATCCCAGTTCACTGAAATCTCAGACCACTTTCGTCTTAGGGTCACAATTGAGTATGGTGATCGAAGGACAATCGACAAAACGATTCTGATGATAATGCTCACAAATTATGCGGAATGCACAAAAATTGTGCTGAATTGAATCGTGAAGGAGTAACAAGTGATTGAATTGCTGACTGCTGCCCAAATGCGCGCCGTCGAAATGACTTCTATCAAGTCGGGTGAGGTAACGGGGCTGCAACTGATGGAACGTGCTGGTTGCGCAGTGGTTGACAGCATTTTTGAATTCTGGCCGGAACTGGCCAGTTCGTCCTTTCGTGCAGTTATTCTGTGTGGCCCGGGGAACAACGGGGGGGACGGTTTCGTGGTGGCGCGCTTGCTCAGGGAATGGGGTTGGGTGGTGAATGTGTTTCTCTACGGTGACCACACTAAACTGCCACCGGACGCCAGCAAAAACTTTGAGCTTTGGCATACTCTGGGAGAAGTCCGTGATACGGATATTCATGACCCTATTGACGATGTCCGTGAGGCAGATTTGGTAATTGATGCCGTGTTTGGGACAGGCCTCACCCGACTAGTCGAGGGAAAGTTAGCAGGACAGCTTGAGCAATTAATCGAAGTGTGTGGCACCTTAGGGAAGCATGTTGTGTCCATCGACTTGCCGACAGGTCTCTGTTCGGACAGCGGTAAAGCGATGGGAGCTGTCGTGAAGGCTGATTTGACCGTAACGTTCCATGCTGCCAAGCTTGGGCATAAACTCGGTATGGGTGCGAGTTACTCCGGCAAACTGGCTGTAAAACCTATCGGTCTTGAGGACAAAGTCCAATATCACGAAAGTGGTGAGCAGCGCAGCCCGGCGGTGCCGTTGGTGGAGACCGTTCATTTAGTTGAGAAGCCAACGTTGCCCGGGAAAAAAAGTGGTGACCATAAATTTAATCACGGCCACGCGCTGATAATATCGGGTGGGATGGGCAAAACTGGTGCTGCCCGGCTTGCTGCGCGCGGTGCGCTACGAATTGGAGCTGGGTTGGTCACACTTGGTGTGCCACCGAGTGCTCAGGCGGAGGTGGCATGTCAGATCACGGCGCTGATGATGGATCGAATAGAGGGAAAAAAAGACTTAATTGCGATGCTCAAAGATGACCGGTTGACTGCTTTGTGCCTTGGGCCAGGCCTCGGGTTGGAACGAGCTCGCGAATTGGTGCCTGTCGTGCTTGGGGCAAGAAATATTAAACCCCGACGGACCGTGTTGGATGCTGATGCACTTTCGGCGTTTGCGGACGCACCGGAAGATCTTTTTCGCCAACTTCACGAGGACTGCATTCTTACGCCGCATGCAGGCGAGTTCAGAAACCTTTTCCCAGATATTTACCAAAGCCTAATTGCACCACCTACAACTGAGTCTGCGTGCTCCAAGGTAGATGCCACTCGAAGGGCGGCAAAGCGTGCTGGATGCACTGTTTTGTTTAAAGGAGCCGATACCGTTATTTCGACGCCCTCAGGGTCATGTTGTCTCCACGCGGCTCAATCTGAACGATGCGCGCCATGGCTGGCCACAGCTGGCTCGGGAGATGTGCTCGCTGGTTTTATCACTGGTCTTTTGGCAATGGGTGTTCCGCCACTGCAGGCAGCGAAATCAGCGGTTTGGATTCATGTGCAATCTGCGCTGACGTTTGGACCAGGTCTAATTGCCGAGGATATTCCAGAGCTTCTTCCTGCGGTTTTCAGAGAATGGGCAGACGATTAAATTTTCGCTCGCATCCCGCTGGAAGCTTTGCTAAGAGGCGCAGAACGTGCGGGTGTGGCGGAATTGGTAGACGCACCAGATTTAGGTTCTGGCGCCGCGAGGCGTGGGGGTTCGAGTCCCTTCACCCGCACCATTTTCCCACCAAAAAATGAGTAAGATTATAGAGTTACAGGAAAAACACTTCCTCGCCCCCACAATCAGCACCCCAAGGACTTTGCTGTGAACACGTTGGAGGTGATCGAGTGTACGATTATAGCCTCTAAGCCCATGAAGAAGTAAAGTAATGCTGTCTTTAATAAACACCTTCATGTGCCGTAAGTTATAGAATTAGTTGAAGTTAGAGTTGTTGTTTGCTTCCAGTGATCGCATCAATAGTCATTTCATGCCAAAGTCATTTGAGCAACTGCCAACCTAAAGATGCTGTGCCGGGTTTGGTTGGAACACAATTACGTCGGTCACTCCTTAAGGTTCATATTCATCGCTCATGACCACGCCGCGCTCAGCTTGACGACGCTGCCCGCGATTCCCTGTCAACATGGTCATGCCATGAAGGGAATGCGCTTCTCAATCAGGTCTGAGCGTTGATAGGCCCGCTCAACTACATTGCCGACAACGTGGCCCAATGCAGCTTTGGCTAGTGAGCCCTTCTGCCCAATACACTGGTGACAACATAGAATTGCGAGGCTCTGAGGCTCTAGGTCTCTGACCTTCTGAATTACCTTTATCTATCGTTATCAGTGACCGTCGCGGACTTTTGGTGCATATTGCGATAATCTTGTTGAACTTTTAGTCAACAACGATTTGATGCACCTCTATCACATTGCCATCTGGATCATAAAAGAACACCTGATGCCAACCTTTGACTGCATTACTACCCCAGTCTGAGTAAGGAACGCCCTGATCGTCTAGGTGTCTCATGAACTCCTCGATATCATCTGTTCGGTAAGCGATGTGTCCTCGCTCAAGAGGGTTCACTACTTGGCCTGACTTAAAGGAGTTCAAGACGTCTTTTGGCGTCAAATGCATTTGGATTGCCCCATCCGTAACAAATGACACATCCCCCACCAAACCCTTGTCTTTATTCAAAGGAGGCAATTCAGCTTGGTCTTCATCACCAAGAGTAAGGACATCTCGATAGAAACGATCCATCTCTTTAACATTGGTGGAGCACAGGTTTATATGATGGAGTCGAAGTTTCATATCACAAGGTTGACGTAGCCGAGGCAGCAACACAAGTTAAACGTAATGCAGCTGTTGGTAAACTGGCTGCTTTAGTCACTGGGTGAGCCTTGTTTAAAATACCCAAGCTCTGCAGCCTAAAATGGAAAAAGCTAGTTTTTTGAAAGCGGCAGAAAAGGCCAGAGACCAATCGATTCAACACCTCACAGGACCTTAGATTGGGTTTGTATCAACTTAAAATAACGTTCCCTACATGTGATCAGCCCCACCTGAGTGATCCAGTTTGAATGTTAGTGGATGATTGGCCACGATTTCATCGGGATGATGACGTCCGGGGCCGGTGGGCGATAGCCCGGGGCACTGTAGCTTGTTTCTGAGCGCTGCCGCCCAGAACCCAAAATGCTTGACAAGTGAGCGTAATCAGTTGCTACAAATGCCGTGCGGCAAGCCACTTGAGGAACGTCTAGTCATGGATATTAAAAGGCGACGAGTGATCGCCGGATTAGCCACCGCGATTGCTGGTAAGCTCATTCCTGTAACTAGCGCAAAAGGGGCGCCAACAATGACCGATCCTGCACTGATCAAGAAGCTAGACACCGTCTTCAATGCACACATGGAAGCTGAATTGGCGGGCGATCTCGACAAGACACTAGCGACCATGACATCCAATCCGCATCTGGTGAACATTCCAACGATGGTGGGCGGCCAAGGGCCTGGCGCAGTGCGGACGTTTTACGCCAAGCGGTTGATCGGCCAGTTCTTCCCGCCCGACGTGACCTTTGAGACTATTTCTCGCACCTACAGCGAGGAGCGCTTGATCGACGAGCTTATCATTTCTTTCACCCACACGACCGCAATCGACTGGATGCTTCCAGGCGTCGAGCCAACCGGCAAGCGGGTCGAGGTTGTCTTCGTCGTGATCGTCGGTATCGAAGGCGACAAGGTCTCCTACGAGCATATCATGTGGGATCAGGCTAATGTTCTGGTTCAGCTTGACCTACTGGATCCTACCGGCCTGCCGGTCACCGGCGCGGGGGCGGCGGCAAAGCTTCGGAATCCTTCATTGCCCGACCCATTCTTCAACGAAGGCTAAGGAAGGCATAGCGAACCACAACTGAAGAAGCACAGACAAGACAGTTCGCAATTGAAGTTTCGGTTACAGCATCGTTCAGCACAAAAAAATGGTGGGTAAAAATAATCCCCAAGTTTAACTGAAAAATATGAAATTGTATCATCCATAAGAACGACAGGATTTGGAGACTATTTAGGGTTTTTAATTCTTCACTGTTGTCGGACTACTTGTTTGATGTGCCTCACGCTCAATAGCTTCAAGGCGTTGTAGACCCATTTCACAACGTCTTATGTGATACCCATCAATTGTTCCTTTAAGGATATATTGGCCCGAGCTTGTTCTGCTGTACCCGACCAAAATAGGTTGCCAGCCTCCAGCGCGCTAACATCGTCTGCAACACTAAATGCGCGTTCAGTATTTTGTTCGACAAGCAGTATACCGATACTTTCGCTTTTTAATTTCTTGAGAACTTCATAACACTCATCAACAACTTTAGGCATAAGGCCGAGAGATAGTTCGTCAACGATCAGAATTTTTGGCCGAGAGATTAGAGCCCGCCCCATAGCAAGCATTTGCTGTTCGCCTCCAGAAAGTGATCCAGCAGCCTGTGTTTGGCGCTCGTATAATCTCGGGAAGAACTCGTAAACCATGTCAATTCCAGAGTTCATAATGCTGGTAGATACAATATGACCGCCAACCATCAAATTTTCGCGTACGTTCAAGTCTGGAAAAATGCGCCGGCCTTCGGGAACAATCGCAAGACCTGCAGAGATGCGTTTTTCGATCCGCTCGTTTGAAATTTGTAGGTTGTCCATCACGATGGACCCAGACTTCTGCTCTACTAGCCCCATCAGACACATGAGGGTTGAAGACTTTCCTGCGCCGTTTGCACCAACCAATGCGTGTATTTTGCCTGCTTCGACCGAGAAGGAAAATTCGCGCACGGCGATTATGTCGCCATAACCGGCAGATAGATCATTGACTTGCAGCATCGAAATATTCGCCTCCTAAATAGGCCTGAACAACATCAGCACGCGCCATAATTTCTGCGGTAGGACCGAAAGCCAATGAGCGGCCCTGATCTTGAACGTAAACCTTCGGACAAATACGCATGACTTCGCGCAGGTTGTGTTCGATCAGCAAGATCGTCAGTCCATCCAAGTTTAGATTTTTGATCAAGTCTGCCAAAGCTTTTGCCTCAGATTGGTTCAATCCGGCCAGTGGTTCATCCAACAACAGCAATTTGGGACTCAAAGCCATGGCGCGGGCTACCTCAAGCCGTTTGAGATATCCAAGTGGCAATTTTGCGGGTTCTTGGTCAGCGACCTCGCCCAAGCCAACCTGTGACAATAATTCTAGTGCGCGATTGTTTTCGGACTGGCGCTCGTAGGACAGCATGGCTGTGAAAGGGTTGTCAGTTTTTGCTGCTCCGCATGCAAGTGCAACGTTTTCCAGCAAAGTCATTGCACGTAGAGGTTGCACTATTTGCTGTGCCAGTGCCAATCCGCTTCGGATACGCTGATTCACTGCCATCCCAGCAAGGTCATTACCCGTAAGCAAAACTTGACCTTCGTTTGCCTTGACCATGCCGGTGATCACTCGCATCAAAGTGGTTTTGCCCGCGCCGTTTGGGCCAACAAATCCAATCAATTCTCCCTGTTTGATTGTCAATGATGCCTGGTTTACCGCTACCACACCGCCAAAGCGAACTGTGACGTCCCGGACTTCGAGCACTGTTGTTGTCATGATGTGCTCCGCAATCTCTTGATCCAGCGTGAAACGATCCCAGCAAGCCCATCAGGTGCCCATCTCATCATACAAAACAAAAGCCCCCCATAGACTAGAATTTTGAAATCATTCACAAACTGAAACAGCAGTGGCATCACACTCAGGAATGCAGCAGCAACAGCGACGCCCCAGACCGACCCGATGCCACCAACAATGACCATCGCCAGTACTGTGACGGATTCTACAAAACCAAAACTGTCTGGGCCAACGAAACGAAAATGTTGTGTGTAAAGCGCACCGGCAATACCTGCGGTGGATGTCCCAACCACAAAGGCGATTAATTTGTATTTAGAAACGTCTATTCCCAGCACACGCGAGATATCTTCGTTGTCGGCGATCGAAGCAAAGACATAGCCCATCCAGGATCGTTTTACCGCAAGGGAGAACATAGCAAATACTGCAGCCAGGCCCAAACAGATATACATGAATCCAATGCGGCCAAAGGGTGACCCGCGAATGCCCGAAATCCCAATTTCTCCACCAAGGAATTCCTGTTGCCGAACCAATCCAACGAATAGAAAAACAACGCCCATCGTCGTGATCGCAAGAAAATCGTGACGGACACGCAGGCTCGCGAAACCGACCAAGATACCTAGCAGCCCCGCAAAAGTACCAGCAAATGGAATAGTGAAAAGAAACGGAAAGCCCGCTTTTAACATGACAGCGGATGTATAAGCACCAACACCCATAAATGCCGCATGTCCGAGGCTGATTTGGCCGCAAAATCCAGTGATGAAATTTAGGCTCAACGCAAACAG
>ENA-UZXA01008036-UZXA01008036.1-metagenome-genome-assembly--contig:-Day-1-1m-contig-8036_pt1 | contig 36589 bp, 63 predicted proteins | sample MGYA00260336_ERZ794896 | MGnify/ENA metagenome assembly ERZ794896
ATAGAATTTCTGGATGAAACCAGAGTGGACATTACACAACACTCAAAGTTAATCATAGATGATTTTGTCTATGACCCAAACGCAAAGACAGGTAAACTATCCTTAAAGGCAACTTTAGGAACGGTTAGATATGCCTCTGGTCAGATTGCCAAAAACTCAGCACAAAATGTAAGTATCAAAACACCTACTGCTACAATAGCAGTTAGAGGTACAGACTTTGCTATGACTATAGATGAGATAGGTTCATCTACAATTATTTTATTACCAAGTTGTAATGGTGCCGGCAATTGTTTTGTTGGTGAGATATCAGTAGAGAGTGACGCAGGTCAAGTAATATTAAATCAGGCATTTCAGGCTACACAAGTAGATACACCTGAAAGCAGTCCTCTTAAACCAGTATTGTTAGACTTAGACGAAAGTTTAATTAATAACTTATTGATTGTACAAAAACCACCAGCATTAGCAGAGGCAATAGAACAAGAACAAAAACTAAAATTAGTTGCAAACGCATTAGACATTGATTTTCTAAAGTTTGATGATTTAGATGTTGACTTATTAGAAACCGAAGAAGACGCAGAGGCAACAGCATTAGAGATAGATTTTTTAGACCAAAATTTCTTAGTAGATATTTTGGCACAATTAAATAAACAACTTGCCATACAAATGCAAAGTGCTTTTGATAAAAAGAAAGATAAGAAAACAGGTAAAGATGAGTTTGGTATTACTTTATTGAATGAAGAACCTGAATGGGTATGGATGAGAAGTGATGAGGGTGGTAATAATATTGTATTAAGATTAGACCAAGAATATGGTTACATAATCAATGTCACACAAGGTGACATGGAGATTAGAGATTATGAGTTAGGAGAGGGAGATAATGAAATCTATATTAATCAGCGTTAGTTTTTTAATTTGTTTCTTGTTTACAACTTTAACAAATGCAGGAACTTTAAATTATAAAACATATGCTATAACTACCTATGCACCAAGCCTAGAATTTCCTTTCTATGATAATTCAACAGGTTATAACACAGATGGTTCAAATTCCAGTCCATATGGTTTAGGTAGTGTACTGAGCACAGGAACTATATCAAGTCCAAGTGGATATTATTGGGGTAGTGGTCAGGTATTAGATAGTGGAAGAAGTGAATATGTGGCAGTAGAAGTTACAGGTTACATCACTTGGCCAGGAACAACAGGACAACAGACGACAGTTTACTTTGGTGTAGCGGCTGATGATGGTGTGTTTATGAACATAGATGGTACAAATGTTATTACAGATTGGCAACAACAAGGTTGGGGGTATTGGAACGCAACTGGTTCATTAACAAAAACTGCTGGCCAACAATATGAAATTACAGTATGGATGTATGAATGGGGTGGTGGTGCCGCTCTGGATATTAATTACTGTATGACTAACTCTTATTCAACTTCTTGTCAAACAGATATGCCAACTTCGTGGTTTTCCACAACACAAGTTACACCAACCTCTGGCATAACAAATGCACAAACAACGAGTTTCAATAATGCTAGAAATAAAGCCGTTAACGGTAATCAAATTTATATTACACAAACAGGTGATGGTAATACTTTAAATATATTACAAGACGGTGACGATAACTTAATTATTGGTACAGACTTAACTTCATCAGCTGTTATAAATGGTGATAACAATGCTTTAGATTTAGACCAGATTGGTAATGATAATGTTTTAGGTTTAGATATAGTAGGTTCATCAAACAATGTGGCAGTTACACAGAATCAAGACCAAAGAGCAATACTAGATATAACAGGTTCATCAAACAATGTTGATTTAGACCAATCAGCAATCAATTATGTTGGCGAGCATTACATGTCAGTCACTATAGTAGGCAATAGTAATAGTGTTGATGTAGACCAAACAGAAACAGGAAATAAAAAATTGTTTTTAGATATAGACGGTAGTAATAATGTTGCAGTAGACCAAAAAGGTACAGGTAATCATTATGCAGAAATAACTTTGACTGATAGTCATAATGTAGATGTAACACAAGACGGAAGTGGTGACCACAATGCCACAATTAATTTAAGTGGTAATACATCAACAATAGATTTGACACAAGACAGTAGTACCTCACAAAATTATTATCTTTATCAAAATTGTTCACAAACTTCTTGCTCAGCGACTGTCACACAGAACTAAATAGGTGTATGAGAAAAATATTATTAATATTATTATGGCCTTTTATAATGTTTAAGAACATACTATCTGCTGATTGGTGGGCAGAAAAGATATGGACTAAAACTAATATGGAAGAAAAGGTACAAGGTAGTCGATTTAATAGATGGCAGAATAGTTTACCTCAACCATATAGATTTATATTTAAAACAAGTTTTTTTATAGTTGCTATGTATCTAATTGAAAAGTGGTTTAATTTAGTAGGGTACACAATGTTACCTTGGAGATGGTTTTGATTAGAAAAATATTAACTCATTGGACATTTGCTTTTGTTACTTTGTTTGCCTTGACATGGATTGGCATACAAGACCCACAGATTAAAGAAATTCTTAGGTTAAAATCATTTGACCTACAATTCCAAGCACAACAAAAAGAAGTATCACAAGACATTGCTATCATTACTATTGACGAAAAGGCAATAGAACTCTATGGTCAATGGCCATGGAAAAGAGATGTATTAGCAGGTCTAATAGAAGAATTGAGAGCCGCTGAAGTAGGTGTCATTGTATTACCTATTTTATTTTCAGAGGAAGATAGATTGGGTGGTGACGACATTCTTGCAGAAGCATTAAAAGATAACTTTGTCGTTGTTGCCCAAACTGGTTCACATCAAACTACACAAAACGGATATCCTAGAGGTGTTGCCAAGATTGGTAATCCTTTAGAGTGGTTATTTGAATGGCCAGGTATGGTAGGACCTATTTTAGAAGTAGGTTCAAATGCAGCTGGTGTAGGTACAACAAATGTATCTCCTGAAATAGATGGTGTCGTAAGAAGAATGCCATTGCTTATGAAAATAGGTAATGATGTTTATCCGTCACTTGCAATAGAAGTTATAAGAGTTGCAGTTGGTGACCCTAGTTATCAAGTAAAAGCTGGTGACGCAGGTATTATTGCTATGAGAGTACCAGGTTTTGCAACAATTAATACAGACGCAAATGCCAGAATATGGTTGACATGGAATAAAGAGTATGAAACTATGTCATTAGCAAGTACAGGTCCAGGTGCCTTTGATAATTTAAAAGGTAAAACTGTAATAGTTGCCATGACAGCAGAAGGATTAGGTGGTGTGATTGCAACACCAACAGGAAGTAATTATGATTATGTTGCAGTTGCTTCAACACTACAAACAGTTATAGATGGTGTCAACATAGAAAGACCAGACATATCATTTTTAATTGAATTGGCTGTTGCCTTTCTGATAGGTTCGTGTATAATAGTGCTTACTAGATTTACACCATACTATGCAGTTGGTATGATGATGGTGTTTTTCTCTATCGCCTCAATATACGGAGCGATATGGTATTTTGAAAGATTAATGCTAGTAGATGTCACTTGGATATTAGTGACTATATTGTTTGTTGGTTTACATAGTATATTCAACAGATTTATTTTAGAATTTAAATTAAAACAACAGATAAGAAAACAATTCGAATCATACTTAGACCCACGACAAGTTGCCATACTTCAAAAAGACCCTAGTAAATTAAAACTAGGTGGTGAACGAAGAGAGATGTCATTTCTATTCATGGATATTGTAGGTTTCACTCCTATTTCAGAATATTACAAGAATAATGATGACCCCGAAGGCCTTGTAGGTGTCATAAATGATTACTTAAATAGAATGAGTAAGATAGTAATGAACAATGGTGGTACAATTGATAAGTACATGGGCGATTGCATAATGGCCTTCTGGAACGCACCCCTTGACTGTCCTAACCATGCGGAAATGGCTGTTAAGACGAGTATCGAGTGTGCTAGAGAAACTGCCAAATTAAAACAAGAATTCAAAGATAAAGGACTACCAGAGATAAACATAGGTTCTGGTGTCAACACAGGTACCTGTATAGTAGGTAATATGGGTAGCGATATGAGATTTGATTACTCAGTCATTGGTGACGCAGTTAATTTAGCTGCTAGACTAGAGGCTGCGACACGAAATTACAAAGAAAAAGATGGTAATATCGTGGCGACATTATATTCTTCTTACACAATGGACCAATTGAAAGATGTTAAGTCTGTTGAGGTTGACAAAATCAAAGTCAAAGGTAAAGAAGAATTAATAACGATTTATAAACCTGTGACAACTAAAGGAGGTGCTTAACTTATATCATAAAATTTTCTAACAATTAAAAGGAGGTCGATTGACGAGATTACAACATAGGAAACTATATCAAGTAATTAAAAAACGCAAACGAGCAGACCATAGGACAAGACTTTATATACTATTTGACAAGTGGGTCCTGATTAGAAAACAAAAAGATAGGAGAAGGAGGAAAACGCAGAAAAAACTTTACATGATGAAAAGATGTGAGGAATTAAACATTCGTTTAACGGCGTAAATACCTAAATAAAAGTAGAGGTCAATATAGAAAAAGGATAGCTCCAATTATGCTATCATCAAGTTAGAAGTGTAAGACCTTTTATTCCGTCCTTGCAAGGATAGTTAAGCATTAAACGAGAGAGAAAAAATGGCAGAGAAGTATTGTACTGACCTCAAGGTTGAAATCCAGGGGATTAAGAAAGACATTGAAAATGTAAACAACCTTAATGGCAGACTAGATACTGCTATTGAGAAGTTAACAGATGTATCTACATCAATTAAACAAATGTTAGCGGTTCACGAAGAGAAGATTGCTAGAAGCGAACAAATGGACGAAATAATATTTGACAAGATTAAAGAAAGAGCAGGTGAAATTGATACTGTTCATAGAGAATTATTAAAAGAAATCCAACATGTCGAAAGACGATTACTCGTAGAGATGAAGCAAATGAAGCTTGACATTGGCGGGAGAGTTGGTATACTAGAGAAATATAAATGGTTGGTTCTAGGTGGTGGATTAGCGATAGGTTGGATAATATCTGTTAATTTCAAGGCCATCATAGAAATGATGAGCTAGGAACCTAAGCGTTTCTGTCAAAAAAATAGCGCCGGAAGTACGGAGGTATTTTTTTGAGCTGGAAGTTTTTTCCACCATTGACAAATGAATTAGTTTAGTGTATTATGTGAAGTTGCTATGTCGAGTTATATTGATTTAAAATTTATTAACGAAGTATCTGCCAGATTGTCGCAGTTTAAGAAGAAAGGTGATTACCTTTTTAACTTTAGATGTCCCCATTGTGGTGATTCTAAAAAGAACAAGACAAAGGCCAGAGCCTACTTCTACAGAGTGAAAAATGATATGTTTTTCAAATGCCATAATTGTGGCGAAGGACAATCTTTTTCAAATTTTCTAAAATTCATAGACAATAAGAAGTATGAAAATTATCTATTAGAAAGATACAAAGGGTCGGCACCCTCCACGCCTCAGCCGAAGTTTACAGACTTTAAACCACAATTTAAAGAGGTAGACATACTTGATGGTCTTCAACCAGTTAGCGAACTAAAAGAAGGCCATCCAGTTTTAGATTATGTTTTGAATAGAAAGATACCTGAATCGTATCATTCTAAATTGTATTTAAGTAATAAGTTTATGGCTTTCGTTAATAAAGTGAAGCCAAATACTTTTAGTCACACGAAAGGTGAACATCCAAGATTAATTATACCTTTCTATGACACAGACGGAAAAGTTTTCGCTTTTCAAGGCCGAGCATTCGGCAAAGAGCAACCAAAATATTTAACTATTAAGTTAGACGAGAATAAACAAAAGGTTTACGGTTTAGATACTGTGAACTTACAAGAACATATTACTATAGTCGAAGGACCAATAGATAGTATGTTTTTAAATAATTGTTTGGCGGCTGCAGGTGCAGACTTGACATTAAGAGTAGAACCTGATAATGTGACATACATATTTGATAATGAGCCAAGAAACAAAGAGATTATAAAAAGAATGTATGATGTCGTTGAGAACGATTACAACTTAGTCGTGTGGCCAGATGACATGCGACATAAAGACATTAACGATATGATTCTTTCAGGAATGAGTAAGGCTGAGGTGCAAACTATTATAAGTAACAACACCTTTGCTCAATTAGAAGCGTTAACCAAATTAAGTTACTTTAAAAAATGTTAGGAGAATAAAATAGATGGTAAATGAGATATTAAATGTACAGAAAAGAAACGGCAGAGGTACCGAACCTCTTAACATTGAAAAGATACACGAAATGGTTGAGTATGCATGTGAAGATATTACAGGTGTATCATCATCTCAGGTAGAGATGTCTAGTGGTCTACAATTTTATAATAACATGACCACAGATGAAATTCAAAAAATTCTAATTAAGTCCGCTTCTGACCTTATCTCATTAGACAATCCTAATTATCAATATGTAGCTGCTAGACTATTATTGTATAGTCTAAGAAAACAAATTTTTCGTAGATTGTGGGACCACCCAAATATTTTTGACCATGTTACTAAATGTGTTGACAAAGGAATCTATGATGAGGAAATTCTAACATGGTACGATAAAAAAGACTTTGATAGAATGGAAAACTGGATTACGCATGAAAGAGATTATGATTTCACATATGCTGGTTTACAACAAGTCGTTGACAAATACCTTGTACAAGATAGAAGTACAGGTGAAGTATTTGAAACCCCACAATTTATGTACATGATGATTAGTGCAACTCTTTTTGCCAAGTATCCAAAAAACAAAAGGATGAGTTATGTTAAAAAATATTATGACGCTATTTCGAAGTTTAAAATTAATATTCCAACGCCTGTTATGGCTGGTGTCCGTACCCCTATTAGGCAGTATGCTTCTTGTGTCCTTGTTGATGTTGACGATACTTTACCTAGTATCTTTAGCAGTGACATGGCTATTGGGAACTATGTTGCCCAAAGAGCTGGCATTGGTATTAACGCAGGAAGGATCCGAGGTATCAACTCTCGTATTAGAGGCGGTGAGGTTCAACATACGGGTGTTGTACCTTTTCTTAAAAAATTTGAGGCAACTGTTAAGTGCTGTACTCAAAACGGAGTACGAGGCGGGTCAGCAACAGTACACTTCCCAGTTTGGCACAAAGAAATAGAAGACATTATTGTTTTAAAGAACAATAAAGGTACAGAGGATAACAGAGTTAGAAAGTTAGACTATTCTATACAGTTGTCAAAATTATTTTATGAAAGGTTTATAAATGACGAAGATATCACACTCTTCTCACCACACGAAGTACCAGAACTTTATGAAGCATGGGGAAGTGAAGAATTTGACGAACTCTACAAAACAGCAGAAAGAAAAACAAGTGTCAGTAAAAAGAAAGTGTCAGCACAAACATTGTTCTTCGCCATGCTTAAAGAGAGGGCAGAAACCGGTAGAATTTATATAATGAATATTGACCATTGTAATACTCATTCTAGTTTTAAAGATAGAATTTACATGTCAAATTTATGTCAAGAGATTACATTACCTACAGACCCCATTCAACACATTGATGGTGAGGGCGAGATTGCATTATGTATTTTAAGTGCAATTAATGTTGGTAAAATTAACTACCTAGATGAATTAGAAGGATTATGTGACCTTGCTGTTAGAGCATTAGATGAAATTATTGACCATCAAAAATATCCTGTCAAGGCTGCCGAAGTATCTACTAAGGCAAGAAGAAGTCTTGGTATTGGTTATATTGGTCTTGCACATTATCTAGCAAAACACAAATTAGGTTATGGTGACAAAGAAGCATGGAGAGAAGTAGATGAATTGACAGAGGCATTTCAATTCTATCTATTGAAAGCAAGTAATGACATTGCAAAAGAAAAAGGTCCTTGCGAATACTACCACCGTACAAAATATTCAGATGGTATCTTACCTATTGATACCTACAAGAAAGAGGTAGATGAACTCGTTAAGAGAAAACTATCTATGAAATGGGAACAATTAAGGAAAGACATTAAAGAGCATGGCCTAAGACATAGCACCTTATCTGCTCAAATGCCATCTGAATCTTCTTCCGTGGTTTCAAATGCGACAAATGGTATTGAACCACCTAGAGATTATCTAAGTATTAAGAAATCTAAAAAAGGTACACTAAAACAAGTTGTACCAGATTATCAAAGATTCAAAAACTTTTATACTTTATTATGGGATATGAAAGGGAATGAAGGATATATAAATATCGTTGCAGTAATGCAAAAGTATTTTGACCAAGCAATTAGTGGTAATTGGTCTTATAATCCAGAAAATTATGATGATAACCAGGTACCTGTGTCAGTAATGGCACAAGACTTATTGTCAACATACAAGTATGGTTGGAAGACTTCTTATTATCAAAATACATATGACGCTAAAAGAGATATTGATGAACCATCACATCCAGTTGGTTGGAAAGATAATGTCGAAGAACCATTGCAAAACTACGGCTCTGAAATTTTAAGTAATAAATTAGAAGAAGAAGATTGCGATAGTTGTACAATATAGAAAGGTAACTTATGGCATATTTGTGTGTCAATACACCTCATGTTGATGTGTATGTTAAGAAAGAGTATCTATATGATGGCCAAAAAGGTCACGGTGAGTTAAGTGAGGGTGTATGGGTTACGGCAAAGTCAATTCAAGGTAGAGCATTATACTTTGAAACATATTTACCAGAGTATGGTGCTTTGTATGATAAATTACCGATATCTGCTTTCGTATGGAAGAAAGATATCAAAGAGAATGTTCCATTAACAGAATTGCAGTTATGGGATTGTTTTAGTTATGATATGGCAATTGTTGAAAAACAAATGTTAAGTGGCAATCAATGTAAGTATTTGTCACCAAATAGAAAATGGTACAAAGGTTGGTATATGTTTACAATTGATAATGCGAATAGTACGAATTTAGAAAGAAATGTGACTTATAGTGAAGTGCCATCACAACATAAGTCGTTTAATATATTAAAGTTAGAGAACGGTCATTTTGCCGCTCAACCTAACAACAGAGTTATATTCTATGACAAGAGTTATACTCCTAGCGAATTGAAGTTTCCAGACTTCAAGGTGTCCACGCAAGAGTATAGTGTAGAATGTGAACAGAAATGGACAGCAGGTGATGATGATAACTATTTTTACGATATCAAGGAGAGAAAAGAATAATGTCAAGAAGTGTATTTAACAAAGATAAAAAATTAGACCAGATGAAACAACCAATGTTCTTTGGTGAAGATTTGCAGGTTCAACAATATGCGGATATGAAGTATCCGATATTTGATAAATTGAATCAGCAACAGCTAGGGTATTTCTGGCGACCGGAAGAGATTTCGTTACAGAAAGATAGAAACGATTATGCTGAATTGTCTGAACAACAAAAGTTTATCTTTACTTCTAATCTTAAATATCAGACTATGTTAGATAGTGTACAAGGTAGAGGTCCATGTTTGGCATTTTTACCATTTGTATCTAATCCTGAATTAGAGGGTTGTATTGTTACATGGGATTTCATGGAAACAATTCATAGTAGAAGTTATACACACATTATTAAAAATTTATATTCACAACCAAGTGAAGTGTTTGACACTATTCTTACAGATGAGAAGATTGAACAAAGAGCAGAGAGTGTTACAAAGACTTATGATGACCTTATTGACATGGGTTATAGATGGCATACTGATAGTAGTAAAGTAGATTTACAAGAACTTAAAAAGAAAATGTATCTTGCTATGGTATCTGTAAACATACTTGAAGGACTGAGGTTCTATGTATCATTTGCTTGTTCGTTTGCATTTGGTGAATTAAAATTACTTGAAGGTTCTGCTAAGATTATTTCTATGATTGCAAGAGATGAAAGTCAACACCTTGCAATGTCACAAACTATTATCAATAACTGGCATGACCGTAATGATGATAAAGACATGATTAAGATTAGAAAAGATTGTGAAAAAGAAGTCTATCAAATGTATGCAGAATCAGTAGAAGAGGAAAAAAGATGGGCAACATATCTATTCTCACAAGGAAGTATGATTGGATTATCAGAAAAACTGTTACACCAGTTTGTAGAGTACATGGCAAATCGAAGAATGAAAGCAATCGGTCTAACGCCACAGTACGAACAAAAAACAAATCCTTTGCCGTGGGTCGACCATTGGCTGAACAGCAAGGGTATGCAAAACGCACCACAGGAAACAGAGATTGAATCTTATGTAATTGGTGGTATTAAACAAGATGTAGAAAAAGACCAATTTAAAAAATTTAAACTATAATGGAAAAAGCAAAAAAAACTTGTACCTCCTGTGAAACTAAATATACCGTAATATGGGATATTGAAGAGCAAGATTTAGAACCACTTACTTGCCCATTTTGTGGACATGAGGTAGAACATGAAGAAGACGAAGAAGAACGACACACAGATAATGAAGTCGATATGGAAGACGAAGATTGGAATTGATTACAGTCTAACTTCGCCTGCTATACATATTGACGACATTAGAAGTGGTACTTTTTCATTTCATTACTTAACAAGTAAGAAGAAATGGATTGGTAGACAAGGTGAAAATATAACTGGTTATGAACATAAAGAATGGAACGACCCTATTGAAAGATTTACTTACATCTCAGATTTTGTTATGGACCTATTATCAAATTACAAACAAAATCAACCTATTATTTTCATTGAAGGATACTCCTTTGGTTCAAAAGGCCAAGGTGTATTTCAGATTGCTGAAAATTGTGGTATTCTTAAATATCGTTTACTTGAAGAAAAGTATGGTTACCATACAGTTGTACCTAGTGTTGTTAAAAAAGGTGCTACAGGAAAAGGTAATGCAGATAAAGATATGATGTACGAATCATTTTGTAAAGAATTACCAGATTATAACTTGAAGAAAACTTTTGACACAGAAAAAGTGGGCAATCCACTATCTGATATTGTTGATAGTTACTATATTAAAAAGGTTGGTTATGAAAATTTATCTATTTGACACCAAAAAATCATCATCACCATTTTTAAAAGCATTCTGTGAAAAACATAATCACAGAATTTTTACTGCTAAAGAAAATGATAGTGCAAAAGGTAAAGGTGCTGATAGATTTTTAGATTATAGTTGGCCAGATTGGAATTTAGAAATACCAGATGTTGCAGTATTTCAAGGTTTGGTAAGAGGCACAAAAGAAGTGCATGATGTTTGTATTTCAAAAGAAAAAGATTGGTTTTACTTTGACCAACCTTATTTTTTCAGTAATGATTATCAACAATCAGACACAGGCGACAGATGGTATCGTATCTGTAAAAACAACACTCAAAAAAATTACCTAGAAAAATCCTATAAAGTAGATAGAAGATATGATAAACTCATATCAAGACTTCCACAAAAATGTATTGATGAACTTACGCCAAAACCATGGCAGTATGATGGTAAACATATTCTAATAATACCACCTAGTCATCATACAGCATTATGGTACGGTGTTGATAGACACGAATGGACACAAGACATTGTTAAGAAGATTGCAAAACACGATAGAACACACCCTATTGTGATTAGAGAAAAGTTTAAAAACGGTGCTGATTGGGGAGATAAAGTAGATAAACCTTTAATTGAAGATTTAAAAGATTGTTATGCTATGGTATCTTTTCACTCTATGTGTGCTGTACAAGCAGTTTTGAACGGCATACCTAGTTATTGTAGTGAACACTCACCAGCTTTTCCAGTAAGTTTAGGTCTAAATGAGTTAGACCAAATAAAAGACCCTCTATATGCAGGCGACAGAGAAGATTGGATAAAATCATTAATGTGTGCTCAATTTACCGAAGAAGAAATGAAATCTGGCCAGGCATATGGTCACCTAAACGGAGAGAATGTATGGTAAATACAAAATTAATTGAAAGTTTACAGAGAAGTAAATGGCAAGATAGTCCATGGGACCATTTTATTATTGAAAATATCTTAACAGATGAACAAGTAACTGAAATTAGAAACGCTAGTGTAACTAGAGATGGTGTTCTACATGATGGCACAAGGTCAGGTTATGTAAAAGGTGTTGAAAAACAAAACCATAAACTACGAGAATACATTACAAAGGATAATCATAAAAAGTATCCTGAACTAACAAAATTTATTAATGAATTGCGTAGTAGACCAGTAAGAGAACTAATTGCCAAGATGGTAGGTAATGAAGATAACTTTGCTGGTTCTTATGTAAGACTAGAAGTATTAAATGACACAGAGGGATTTTGGTTACAACCTCATTGTGATATACCTGAAAAACTAATATCAAGTTTAGTTTATGTCAATAAGACAGGTGAAAGTATCAATCTTGGTACAGATTTATATAATGAAGATTTAGAGTTGGTGAAAACTGTACCTTTTTGGCACAATTACGGATACATATTTCATGGTCCTAATAAATGGCATGGTATGAATAAAGGTAAAAATATTAAAGTCGAAAGACGAGGCGTACAAATAAATTATGTTACTTTCCAAACAGATTGGCCAGTACATGAAGATTAAATCAAACGAATATGTTTGCTTAATGACATATTTGGCTGCAAAACCTTATGTAAAAGAATTTAGAACTGCTATTGATATTGGTTGTAGAGATGGTGATTTTAGTAGACCTATGTCAGAGGATTTTACTAAAGTTGAAGCATTTGATTATAGAAAAAGAACAGGTTTTGATACAATGCATAATGTGACACATAGAGAAATCGCATTAGGTGATGTAGAAAAACAAGTGAAAGCATATTCAGGGGTCATTACAGATAAACCTAGAAAAGAAGGTACAGAAAGAATAGTACAACAAAAGACCCTAGATAGTTTTGATTTTAAAATGGTTGACCTTATTAAGATTGATGTAGAAGGCCATGAATTTAGAGTTTTAAAAGGTGGTGAAAATACTATCAAAAAATATTCACCTATTATTATCATTGAAGATAATGGTAGTGATGAAAAATGGGGAAAAGAAACTGGCGCCATTGATTTATTAAAAGAAATGGGTTATGAAATTAAAGCAGAATATAAAAATGATTTAATATTAGTGAGGAAAATATGAATGAACAAGAACTCTTAACAGAGATAAAAAGACTAGAGGGTATCTATATGAATCCTCAGGACTTTAAACAATATAAGAATTATTGGTTACCAGAATCAATAGTAAAAGAAAGTACAAATGTATTATCGTTAGGTGTACATAGAGATGTAGGTTGGGAACAATCTATGTTGCAAGACAATCCTAACATGAATATACATTGTTATGACCCTACACCGGATAGTGTAAAACTATTTGAATCAAATTTTGCAGGCAAAGATAAGATGACATTTCATCAAGTCGCATATAATAAAACACCTGGTACAATGAAATTTTATTATGACAAGACTGATTTATCAAAATGTTATTCATTACTGCCATTACCACAATTTGGTGAAAATCCAGCATACATTGAGGTAGAGTGTAAGAACTTAAAACAGATGATGGAAGAAGATATGCCACAACCAGATATTATCAAAGCTGATATTGAGGGTGTATGGTATGATTTCTGTACTGAGATTTTAACTTATGATGTACCATTCAAGGCATTTCTAATAGAGTTTGAAGTAAAACTAATTGATAATGAAACTAGTTTAAAACAATATGAACAAATGTTAAAAGACCTTAACTACAAATACGAAGTGTTTTTAAATAGACCTAGAAACAAATGTTTATCTGAAGCTGTAGTATTACGAGGTAGATAATGTTAATAAACTTCTTTTTAAAATCCACACCATTAGATTATCAAAGACAGATATTAATGAAATTTGCAGATTCTATTGGTGGTAATTGTATAAAATCCGAATCATATGAGGAATGTGATGTTGCTGTTATATTCGGGTCGTGGAAAAAAACACCTAAAAAGAAGTGGAAAATAATGTTACAACACCATTTTACAAAAGTTAATATTGTAGAAAATCACAGAGATAAACCATTAATTGTAATTGAAACACCATTATTGGGTAGAACTATAACAGATAAACATGAGTATCATAGAGTTGGTCTAAACCACTTTATGAGAGGTCTTACTGATTTTAAAAATGAAAATAGTCCGTCAGATAGATTCGAAAAACTAGGTTTAAAAATTAAACCATGGAGAAAGAAAGGTGACCATGTATTAATAGTTGGTCAAAATATGAATGACGCCTCATTATTTGGTATTGATTTTGCATGGTGGGTAAAAAATACTATTCAGCATTTAAGAAGACATACAGATAGACCAATAGTTTTTAGAGACCATCCAGAAAACAAAGACCTAATGAAAAATTTAATAGGTACTTATAAATGGGCTAATGTATCTTATAGTAATAATGGTACAATTAATGATGATTTAAAAAATGCACATTGCACCGTAGCATATACTAGTGGTTCTAGTATAGATTCTATATTAGCAGGCGTACCTGTAATACCATGTAGTGAATGTAATTTTGTGTGGCCTATATCTAGCCATCAATTATCAGAAATAGAAAATCCTAAACTTGGTGAAAGAGAACAATTATTATATGACCTAGCGTATGCTCAATGGTCAGTTGACGAAATTAAACAAGGTAAACCATGGCAACATTTAAAGTAATCACAACTTACAATAATAAATTATATAAAGAATATGCTCATAGGTTTAAAGAGACCTATAACTGGCCATTTCCTTTAAAAATCTACAATGAAGATGAGTGTATGATGAAAGTCTTACCAGAATTAAAAGAGTTTGTAGAACGAAACAAAGATAGACAACCATACTCAGATTATAAAGTAAAAGGTAAAGAGTTTCTAACAGATGGTGTTCGTTTTAGTTATAAAGTATATGCATATTGCCATGCCATTATAAATGAAGATGTTGATGGTTTGATTTGTATTGACGCTGATAGTGTATTTCATAAACCTATTGATGAAGATTGGATTAAGAAACACATACACAGAGATGATTGTATGATGACATATCTAGGTAGAGGTAACCATTATAGTGAATGTGGTTTCTTATACTTTAATCTAAAACATCCTGCTGTATTATCATATGCACACAGAATGAAATCATTGTACGATACAGATGGCATATATAACCTAGAAGAACAACACGATAGTTATGTGTGGGATTATGTAAGAAAAGAATTTGAAAAACGAGGCACAAGAAATTTTAACATTGGTGATGGTAAACCAGGTCATGTACAAGCAAGGTCAATATTAGGACCTGTTTATGACCATACCAAAGGCAATAGAAAACTGAAAGGTAGAAGTCCAGAGGCAAGAGTATGATAGATGTTTTTATAGGTTATGATGAGGGCGAAAAGATTGCCTTTCATATATTGGCAGAGAGTATAAGAAGAAACTCTAGTCAACCAGTTTCAATCACACCATTGTGTTTGAGTAATTTACCAGAATTTACAAGAGAGAAACAAGAAAATCAATCTACAGATTTTGCATTTAGTAGATTTATGATACCTCATTTGAGAAACTATCAGGGGTTTTCTATTTTCATGGATTGTGATATGATGTTTAGAGGAGATATTGCAGAGTTGTGGAGTAAAAGAAACTTTATATATTCTGTTATGTGTTGTAAACATGATTATGAACCTAAACAAGATAAGTTTAGAGGTGCAAAGAATGAAAAGTTTGAAAAGAAAAACTGGTCTAGTATGATGGTTATGAATAACGGTCTATGTAATAGATTAACACCTGATTATGTAAACACAGCAACAGGTTTAGACTTACATCAATTCAAATGGTTGCCAAATGATGACGCTATTGGTACACTAGACTTAGAATGGAACTGGTTAGTAGGAGAATATGACTATAATCCAGACGCAAAGAATGTACATTGGACACTAGGTGGTCCGTATTTTAAAGATTATCAAGATAGTGATTATGCAAACGAGTGGTTTAATTTATATGCAGACACAATAAGGATAGACTTAGAATGAATAAAATAGCAGTAATAGGTTGTGGGTTTGTAGGTGGTACAATTGCTGACGCATTAGAAAATGCTGGTAATGATGTAGTACGAATAGACCCGAAGTACAACGATAATAAACTAGAACATTTTGTTGACAAGATAGATGGTGCTGTTATATGTTTACCAACACCAACTATAGATGGCGAACAAGATATAACTTTAATAGATAAGACAGTAATTGCATTAAGAGATGTACCTACTTTAATTAAATCTACCATTTTACCTCACATGTTAGAAGTTTACGAGGAGAATGTAATATATTCTCCTGAATTTTTAAGAGAGGCACACGCCAAGAAAGATTTTGAAAACAATGAACATGTAATATGGGGTGGATTAAGAAGTGAGGCAGATTGGTGGATGGATAGATTTAATTGTCACCATAAAACAAATATTGTCATGGATAAAAAGAGTGCAAGTATGATAAAGTATGTTTACAATTGTTGGTTAGCAACAAAGGTCACTTTCTTCCATGAATTGTACAGCAAATTAGATAAGACATATAACTATCACATGATTATCAATACATTGGCTGACTTTGAGAATATAGGTCCTAGTCACATGAGAGTTAAACAATTAGGTTATGATGGCAACTGTTTTCCTAAAGACATGGAAGCATTTGCAAATTTCTTAGATAGTGAATTACTAAAGAGTGTTATCAAAGTCAACGAAAGTTTGGTATCAAGCAGATGATACATATACACACTTTACCATGGGACAAATGTTTATCTCATCAACTTATGCCTGCCATACAAAAAGGTTGGAAAGACGAGGGTAAAGATGTACACTTCTTTTGGGGTTTAGCAGGCCAAAATATTAGACAAATAAAAGAATGTGAAGAAAGAGGTGATGAATGGTGGTATGTAGATGTAGGTTATCTTACTGAACAGATTACCAGATATCCAACACCTATCATCAACAACTATGACACCACATATTTTAGAATATGTAGAGGTGGTATTCACACAAATAGATTTCATGTTACGCATAGTGATAGATGGAATATACTAGACAAAAAAGGTATTGATTGTCATTTTAAAGGTTGGCGTGATAGTGGTGACCATATACTATTATGTCCTTCATCTCCTACTGTATGTTATCACATCAACAACCTCACACAAGAAGAGTGGATTAAACAAGTTACAGACGAGATTAAAAAATATACAGATAGACCAATCAAAATGAGAAATAAGCCAAGACCAAGTAATGAGTTTTGGAATACAGATATAAAAGATTATTTGAAAGACGCATGGTGTGTTGTGACAAATATGTCGTTATCAGCAGTTGATGGTGTCCTAAATATGACACCGGCGTTTACACATCAAAGAAATGTGTCATCTCTGGTAACAAGTCGTAAAATTGATAAAATAGAAAAACCTTTTAAACCAGGTAGGAAGACGGTGCAAGAATGGCTAAACATGATAGCAAACCACCAGTTTACAATACAAGAAATAGAAGATGGCTTGGCTTTCGATATTTTAAAGGAACAGTACCAGAGCGTTGGGTAGGATTTGGTTTAGCAGTAGCTTCTGTTTATATCTTATCAAGTGCTAATATTTCTACACAATGGGTAGGATGGTTACTGAGTGTAGTTGCTTGTGTTATGTGGGTGTATTTTGGTTACAAAGATAGAGATTGGCCAAGAGCGCTGATGGAGTTTATGTATTTGATTTTAAGTATGAGGGCAATGTACAATTGGTTAATGATATAATATATAATTTTGTTTGTGTTTGTTATGGCGACAAGTATGCTGTAGAGTATGTTCAAAAACTCTACAATATGGTGAAAAGAAACACCACACTTCCTATAAACTTTGTAGTATTTACCGACCATGTTAAAATGCATAAGATGGTTGAAGGAGATATTGAAGTTAGACAGTTTAAAGAAACTGACCTACAAGGTTGGTGGAACAAACTACAACTATTTCATCCAGACACATATCTACCAGGTGTTACATTATACATGGACTTAGATGTTGTCATTACAGATAATATAGACTGTTTTTACAAACACGAAACACAATTAGATTTTTGTGGTATGAATGACTTTAACCCCGTAAGTGGTGTTTGGAACTCCAGTATTATGAGATTTAAACAGCAAGACCTTCACGGACGGATTTGGCATAAATTCATGTCCAATAGACCAGAATACCTTAGAAAATTTCCAGGCGACCAAAACCTAATATCACATCTATTATTAAATACACCAGGCACCTCATCTTTTCCTGATTCGTGGACACAATCATATAAATGGTATGACCGAAGTGGTACAAAATACTCCAGAAAAGACTGGACATTTGAACATAATGGCGAATCGTTGGTAACCGTGTTTCACGGACAGCCAAATCCACACGAATCCGACATGGAATGGATAAAAAAAGCGTGGATTTAGACACGCCATAGTGTCGCACCTCAAAAACCGAGACCTGGTCTCATAAAAAACTTCAAAAAAAGTGAAAAAAAAGCGAAAAAACGCTTGCTTTTGGTTCCTATTAGTGTATAATGGACACATATGATAAAGAATTACACAGAAATAAAGCGACAAATATTGAAAAAAAGATTTGAAAAAAAGGTTGCCAAATGCAAAAAACACCTGTATAATAACCTTATCGACTTACTAATGAATAACTTAAACACTAACAAAGGAGAAAAACACTATGTCTAAAGTCAAAAACTACTATTGGGATATGGCAGAAAAAGCCGTTGACAATATCTTATTAGAACTTAAAAATCAATCTATTAGCAAAGAAGCTGCTAAAGCTAAAATTATGAATGTTGAGGGTCTTAACTTCCTTGATATTGATGAACACAATGTTGATGAAGTAATCGACATGGAAATGGAAATGGCATAAGTATGAGAATTAAAGGTTATAGTAGAAACTATACTTTTATAAAACTGCCTGCTCAAGAGGTAGATATCAAACATGTGTGTTATGCCAAGACCTCTTACACACACGGTAGAATGAGAATGAGGCACAATGTAAACTTGAATGGTAACGGCGCCTACAGGTTAGAAAAAGGACTAAAATAATGACACTATTAGAACACATCAAAAATATTAACACCAAGTCTAAAGCATGGATGGCTAAAAATCCTGGCTCATGGGCTGGTATGGTTGTAGAAGATATAAAATTCTGGAACGACCAAGGTATTTTTACTGTTGAAGATTATGAGAGAAGTAATCTTGAAACGAGTGTTTATGAAATGCACAAAGAGGCATATGGTGTCAAAGGTAGACATTACCATTTTGATAAAATGTCAAATAAAGAATTAGAAGAAGAATTGGAACACCTTTGTGATGTAGCAAAGCGTGAGGCAGAGATTGAAAAAAGGCAAGAAGAAGATAATCTAAAAGCCTTTGAGAGTAGAATTGACGAAGCACTATCTCTAGGTGCAGAAAATAGAGAAGACGCTATTAAATGGATATTACAAGCGGAGGGGCTTGACAAAGAACAGGATCCAGGGTATATTTGTTATACACTTGGTCTTAATTATGACAAGGAACATTTGTTTCAAACAAAACACTAACTAAAAAGGATACATTATGATAATTAATATAGGTGATACAATACAAGATAAAAAAGGTAGAGAGGGTGTCATAACAAATATTGGCATTGCTACTGAAATGACAGATATAGCGGCTGAAAATAATACAAGTTTGAATGCCAAAACTTATGATACTGACCTAAATTATACAGGTGCAATTACATTTGGTAGTAACTGGTGTTACTTTGGTCAAATTGATAAAGTTTTAAAATTTGCTGACGCTGTAGATACAACATGGATGAATGACTAATGATGAAATATAATGAAGATAAGATACTAAAAGAAATTGAAACTTATATTAAAGGTACTTATGGCCAACATTATGCTCAAGTGAGTAAAGGCACACAAGTACAAGACCTACTAAGAAGTGTAGGCATAGACAAAGATTTCTGTCAAGCTAATGCAATTAAATATTTGTGTAGGTTTGGTAAAAAAGATGGTAGGAATAGAAAAGACCTACTGAAAGCAGTACACTATATTGTACTATTAATGAACTCAGAGGACCAAGGAGTAAAATAATGATTGATGTATTGAACCACATTGATGATGTTAAAAAAATTCGCAGTATGATTTTAGGCGGTCACTATGACCAAGCACTAAAACATTGTGATGTAAGTATAGCCCATAACGAGAAGAAAGTTGATGACTTTGAGAAGTGGGCTGAACAAGAAAGTAATAAGGATATACTTCCAGAGGGGGTACGGTAGTATCACCTTGCTACGATTCGCCAATCCTGGCGCATCCTGGCGCTTGCTTTTTTGAGAAAAGCGTTGATATTGACGCTTTTTTTAAGGCTTGCCATTTCCAGATGGTTGTGGTATAGTAGTGAATAATTAATTGAGAAAGGATTATATTATGGCATTTTATTCAAAAGAAACACTTTATGCAGAGTTTGATGTTGCATTAAAGAAAGATACAAGAGGTAAATACGAGAAGTATGACAATCGTATCCAATTTTGTAAAGACCATATAGAGTTAAGAAACAATAAACCTCAATATTACGAGGGTGTTGATATTAACTTTTCTAATTTATTGTCTGCTTATTCGGCAGATAATCCAGTTGACGCATTTTACAAAGTAGGTTTCGGTAAAACATTTGCCGAAGTCAAAGCTATGTCAGACGCAGAAACAGATAACCTTAAAACAGCGGGAAGGAAAGTATGACACTAACTGAAAAGATAGTAGGCGTATTAGCAATACTGGCATTTATATTAATAACTGGTGTTGCAAAGGCAAATCCAATATTAGATTGGTTTAATGCAGAGAAAACAAAAACAATTGAGTTTCAAAAGAAAAGTTGGCAATCAGCAAAAGAGCAGAATGCCAAGACTAAAGAAACAATTGTAAATCTATTTACGAAAGTCAAGGATAATGTTACACAAGATTAGTGACCTTTGTAATAAAATAGACTCTATAAAAAAGATGTCAGATGACCTTAGGACTACGAAGTATAGTTTTCCTAAGTCGCCTGATAGAGATTTTAGAATACAAAATTTAATTGATAACATACAGGCAGATTGCTTATTGGTATCAAATGACAAATCAGATTATGGCAAAGAAAAGGACTAAAAAAGAATTAATTGGTTATTACTATGATGGTAAGAAATCATGGAAAATGTATAAAGATGAAAATGGCAAAGAGTGGCAAGAAGAGTGGGATAAGTCAGAAAGTAATTATGATTATTCTGGTGTCGACCATGATAAGCTCTTGCACGACAGGTTCTACAAATGATAAAAAAAAGAAATATAATCCAGCGTTTAGTATTATTAGGACTATTATTACCGGTACTAAGTAATTGTACGAGTATTAATAGAACACACATTGGTGCTGGTGCCGGTGCAGGTTCAGGTGTCGCAGCCTGTGTGGCCATAGGTGCTTCAGACCCATATGTGACAGGTACTTGTGCCTTGGTAGGTGCTTTTGCTGGTGCAGAAATTATGTATAATTCAGATTATGATGTACACAACGCAGTATTCGTAGACCATTTAAATACAGCTCCAAGTTATGGTTCATCTTACACAAATTGGTACAATCAAAAAACAGGTAACTCAGGTATTATTAAGATTAGTAAGTCATATATGGAAGGACCTTTCAAGTGTAAAGAATATGACGCAACTGTAGATATTACAAGTAGATGGCCATTGGTTGGTGTCGGAGGCGTTAAGAGAGAGGTTATATTTGGTACTGCTTGTCAAACACCAGACGGACAATGGATAGAAAAACCATGATGGATCCTAGATTTAACATGAAAAAATATTTGACATGGACATTTGTTCTCATTTTGTTCTTATTGATTTCTGGACTTGCCATTGCAGGCGATATGAGTTATCCTAAGATTAAGAATATAGAACCAAATGAAGTTAATGGACAATATTGTTATATTAAAATTGAAATCGTTACAGATGGCGATACAGTTACAAAAGAAGAAAAATTGGTGTGTGCTGATGGTAGACAAGGCATTGAAACCCCAGGTTATTGGGATTTATTTGCACAGTTTTATTACAGAGATGTTGACACACCCGAATATTGCCGATATTATAGTCGGAATAAACACGCTTTTAAGTCACCAGGAAAAGTATGTTTACAATCAAATGGTGAATGGGAGGTGAAATAATGATAAGATATATAATCATTATTGCTCTTGTTGTAGTAATACTATATGATGTATCGAGTGAGGATGCTTGGACATATGTTCAATCCACGCTTGACTTCTTACAAGAGTTAGTATATAATGTACGAGAAAGTGGTAAAAATATATGATGAAAAGTAAAGTGATGAAATTAGGTGCTCTTGTAGCAATTGTAGGTTTAAGTGCCTGCTCTAGTATGAATAGTACCTATAAGATAAAATCTGAGAATGGTAATGTAGTTGACAAAGTACCATCTTGGTACATGGCTGATATCAATGAGTCGAAAGCTTGTGACACTTCAATGTGGACAAAAGAAGACAATGATAAAATGTGTATCTATGGTGTAGCAACTGCTGTTTCTCCAGATTTACAATTGTCAATAGAGAAAGCTAAAATGATGGCTAAATCTGAATTGGCAGATATTATCAAGGGTGAGATGAATAAAGAATCAAAACAATTCATAACTGAACTTGGTAAAACTGAAACAAAAACTGTAGTATCAGAGGTTGAAAGTGCTATTGTAAATAAAATTACAAATACACCTGTCAGAGGTTACGAAATCTTTGCACAAGATGTAACACTTACAAAGAATGGTTACTATAGAACATGGATAGGTATGAGATTGCCTTTAGGTAAGTACAATAAGATGTATAACTACACTATTGAACAAGCTGTTGACGCTTACAATCTAAATGCGGAAAGTAAAAAGGCATGGGATAACCTAAAAAAAGAAAATGACAATAACAATATACAGTAAATTAAATTGTGGCTATTGTAACAAGGCCAAAGCACTTGTTAAGAAACTTGGCCTTGAATACGAAGAGAAGAAACTGGAATCATTTGATTCTCCTCAAGCAATGTTAGAAGACATTGGTAAGAATGTTAGGCAAATGCCTCAGATTAAGATTGACGGAGAGTTAATTGGTGGTTATAATCAGTTAGTAGAACATTTTGCCGGTAAAGGCAAAGTAAACTACAAAGGAGAGATAATTGAGTGAAGATAATATTATACTATTTCCAACCAACAGAATTAAAGATAAAGAAAAAGTCAAACATCCTGTTGACCCAAAGGAACACAATCGTTTAGTCGAAGAACAGACTAAAGAATTTGTGGAAGGAAATGTTGATGATATTGCATATCAATTATTAGACAAGTTTGTAGCAATGGGTATAAGAACTAATCAACTGGCATTTACGGCAGACTTGGCACTTGTAATTGATACAATTAGAGGACTGGTTTACCGTGATTTCAATAGAAAACATCCAGCACAACAATTAACAGATAAAATGGTTACATTAAATACAAGTGGTAAAAACAAATCTGCTAGATTAGATTATGGTAAACTATTAGATATTAAACATAGACCACATAAACCATTTTCAAAAGATATAGAGGACGAAGTTAGAGATTTATCTGATATGGCAGATATACATTTCACACCAGACTTTGAACCAGATAATGACAAATAAGAATTCGCTAGTCAAACTACTAAAGTACGCTTTGCCTGGCAATTGTAGGAGTACATTAAACTCAAACAAAGAAAGGAGTTTAAACACTTATGTTTAAATTTTTATTTAATATGTCAAAGGAGACAAATAACATGGCAAGAGCTAAACTATCAAAAACTGAAAAGGTAAGAAACCTTTTCTCTAAAGGCAATACTGTAACTTGGAAATCTCTAAGAAACACATTTGACCTTAAATCACCAGCAAACATGGTTGGTAAATTAAGAAACGAAGGTATGATGATTTATGAAAATAGAACATCAACTGGAGTATCTTACAGAGTAGGAACACCATCAAAAGCTGTTATCGCAGCTGGTCAAACTGCTTTATTTGGTACACAAGGTTACGCTACACAAGCATAATCTCACCAAAATTGAGGGTAGGCGCTTCGGCGCCTGCCTTTTTATATGATAGGTTTATTTTTCATAGGAATAGTAGTTTCAGTAGTAGCAATGTATGTTATAATAAAATGCATGAACTAACAAATCATCAAAGGTTGGTAAGAACATTGGCAGAAAATTTTAAAGACAAACCTATGACTCGTAAAGTTGATACCTATGAGTACGAGAATTTAGAACAATGTATCAAATCAGACCAAGTACCTGCTAATGAAGTGGCAGAGTTATTTACGGATCCTGATTATTATAAATGGTACGCAGACAGAAATTTTAAGGATAAATAATACTGTCGATTATATAAACTAAATGAAGGAGAAAATTATGGCCGAACAAGCAAGACACCCACATCTAATGAATCCAGCTGCTATGAAAACAAATCAAGGCACATCTGGTATGGGTCAGACAGTAGAACTAATGTCTGAAATTCTAAAAAAAGTTAATAACGCAAAAGATAAACCTAAAAAAATTCAAGTGTTAAGAGAACATGCAACAGCACCTCTTAAACAGGTATTGAAAGGTGCTTTTGACCCTAATATTGTATGGGAATTACCAGTAGGCGACCCACCATTCATGGCAAACGAAGCTCCGATAGGAACTGAACATGGTCTATTAAGAAACGAATCTAAAAGACTATGGCATTTTGTAAAAGGTGCTGATAATGACACTAATAAAGTACAAAAAGAAAAAATGTTTATTCAAATGTTAGAGGGTCTTCATATAGACGAGGCACAAGTCTTGTTAGGCATGAAGAACAAAACATTGAATAAGATGTATAAAGGTCTTACCGAATCAGTTGTCAAAGAGGCATTTGGTTGGAATGACAAGTTTGTACGACCAGAATAGTGTATAATTCTGTCGCAGCCCTAAAAAAAGCACAAAAAAACTAAAAAAAAGCGCTAAAAAAGTGAAAAAGTGCTTGACTCTAGGTGTTTTTTAATGTATAATGGTACCATAAATAATCGAGAAAGGATATATTATGAATAAATTGATAATAGCGATTTTGATTGTTAATGGTATTATATGGGGAATATGGTTACCATCACAAGCAAAAGCAGATGATTATAACACGGCTGTCATAGCTCATGTTATAAAAGAAAATGTTAATGGTAACGGTGTAGATATGTCGGTACTAGAAACAGAAATGCAAAAGTTGGCATATAACTTTGCTCTACAGATGACAGATGTTTTAGAAAAGAACTTACCTATTATCTTAGAAAGTTTAGCCGCTGAGTTAAGACAAAACGCAGACAGTAAATATAAGTGTTCTTTATTAAAAGACACGAAAATTGCTGATAAGGAATGTTCATAACATATGGCAAAAAAACAATCACGAAAATTTAGAGATGATGTACCGGAGATACCGTTTACATACGATTTTTATTTAGTGTATTGGGAGGATATTCAATCGGATGCCGGTTGGAAAACAATGAAAGAAATTCAAAACATGAAACCTGCTATTTGTGTATCAACTGGTTGGTTGGTCAAATCAGATAAAAAGGTGCATGTATTGATGAGTGACTACAATTATGAAGAGAATGGTGACTTGGCAGATGGTGGTAACACAACAGTTATACCAACTAAAAATGTAATCAGGAAATTCAAAATTGCAAATTTATAATAAATGAGAAAAGGAAAACTATATTATGGCACAACAAACAAAATCAAAAGAACTAGACCACTATTTAAAATCAGTTATTAGTGGCGTACCTAAACAACTAGACCACTTTATAAGTGGTAAAGATAAGAAGATGACCTACTACACAGGCAATTGGTCTACAGATGTCTGTAACAACTTCACAGAAAAACAATCTGAAAAGATATTTAAGAATATGTCGAAGTATATGGACCGTGGTGATTTACAATTCTTTCAGAAGCGTAATGCAAACATAGAGATTGGCACCTGGTCAGAGTATGGCGAGAATGAACCTCAAACAATTACAAGTTTTGAATATATCGTTATTAGGAAAGCCTAATGAAACAGAAAATCAAAACAATATTGCAGACATTGATGGCTGTAACGGTCATCATGTCGGTTTCTGGTATCTGGTATGTTGTATCGGCAGAAAAAACTGAGGCGCTCCACGCAAAACATGAACTTGATGTCCAAGAAGTGGTAGATACCCTAGAGGCAATTACCACTCACACATTACCAAACTTTGAGAGAGCAAACAATCAAACATTTATTAATAGTACGATTGCTTGTGTAAACTATATTTACAATACCACAAGTGACATTTATCCTGTAAACTTAGAACTATTGGTGGCTCAGGCTGCCTTAGAGAGTGCATGGGGTAATAGTAGATTTGCCTTAGAGGGTAGAAATCTATTTGGTATTCGTACATATGATTTGAGAGAACCACATATGTTACCATCTAACAATCCTAAAAAGTGGGGTGTAAAGGTGTATATGCATGAATGTGATTCTGTACAACACTATATAAATATCCTAAATAATGGTACAAAGTTTGAAGAGTATAGAAAACTTAAACATGAACAGGATATCAACGACCCATTTAAATTATTGTTGACACTTGACGCCTATGCTTCAGATGAGAAATATTTTGGTAAGATAAAAAGAATTATCAAAATGCTAAGAGAAGACTATACATTAAATTAGGAGTAACATGTTAACAATCATAATCGTATTTTTAAGCGCCATATCTATATCTGTAATAGCCGCTGGTTATTCTATTGCAGGTTTGACGGCCTTATTCGCAGGTGCAGTAGTACCTATTATCGCAATGGGTAGTGCCTTAGAGGTGGGTAAATTAGTAGCCGCCTCATGGTTGTATAATAACTGGCGTAACAAACTAGTACCTAAAACCATAAGAGCATACTTAACATTTGCAGTTATAGTTTTAGTTTTTATAACCTCTATGGGTATCTTTGGTTTCTTATCAAAGGCACACTTAGACCAAGTACAGCCATCTGCTAGTAATGAAATCAGAGTTGAACTGATACAAACACAAATAGACCAGCAACAAACTATTATAGATAGGTCACAAAAGACACTAACTCTATTAGACAGTACACTAGAAAAATATGTTGATATGGAGTATGTTACAAGAGGTCTAAAAGAAAGAGAAAAACAAAAACCAGAGCGTGACGCTTTGAACTTGGCCATCTCAAATGCAATTGATGAGATGAGTAAACTTACATTAGCTAAGTCTGCTTTAGAACTACAACAAGAAAAGATTGAGGCTGAAGTTGGACCGATTAAATATATTGCAGAATTAATTTATGGTGATACGGCAAAAGACCATTTTGACGAGGCTGTAAGGTGGGTAATAATTGTATTGATATTTGTATTTGACCCATTAGCAGTATTGTTATTGATAGCGGCCAACATATCACTACGGAGTAGAAAAGTTGATAAAGAAGAAGAAGAAACCAAAATCCAAAAAGATTACCAAAAAGAGGCTACTAACGCAAAAGTTAGAGCGAAAAGAGTCAGAGATAGAGAAAAGATTTATAAAGATATTCTTAAAAAAATAGGTACAGGTGAATTAAAGAGTAAAGACTATGATAAAATGAAGAAATTAGGTCTAAATCCAGATGAAATTCGTATAAAACTTAATCAAATAATGGATTTATCTTAAACAGGTGGTTGCCAAAGAGAGTAAAATGGTATATAATGTAGTTATGATTAGTGAGAAATTAAAAGATAAGCGAATCAAAAGTGCCGAAACGGCATGTAGAAACGCACAAACAGATTGGGCTAAGGATTACTGGTTCAATGTGTTTTCTAAATTATGTACAATGTATAAGCGTGATGATTACTTTAGGAGGGTTATTAATTAGTTATGAATATATTTTATCTTGACCACGACCCCGTTGTGGCTGCTCAAATGTCTTGTGACAAACATGTCGTTAAGATGATTGTAGAATCAGCACAGATGTTATCTACAGCACACCGTATGATTGATGGTAATGAATACTCAGATAAGACTAAATCTGGCCGTAAGATTAAAAGGTGGAAACACCCGAATCCTAACCTAGAGAATACTTTATACAAAGCATGTCACACAGGACACCCTAGTACATTATGGGTTATGGAAAGTGCATACAACTATCATTGGTTATACAGACACATGATGGCATTGAATACAGAATTTAAAATGAGATATGGTCACATATTAGACCACAAAACAATACAATTGTTAGAGGGTCCATTAATGTACCCACCTAGAAAAATCTCACTAAATAAGATTGCAACTGAACCACCACCTGCTATGCCAGATTATTGTAAAATTCCAGGTGATGTAATTGAAAGTTATCGTAAATACTATTGTTTAGAAAAAACTAGTTTTGCGACATGGAAATCACCTGCTAGCACACCAATGTGGTATACAGAGGGTGTCAAATACTATAATAACACGGCAGAAATATAGGAGTTATAAATGCGTGAATTAATAATTGAGGCCTTGATAGCACATGCTAAAGGGCACATTGAAAAACACAAGACAAATGTAGAAGTCTTATTACAGAAAGCCGTAGGTATCGGTGAACATGGTGATGTACTATCAGAAATCGAAAAAGAATTAAAGATTGTAGCTGAGTATGATGACCAACTAGAAATGTTAAACAAGTATTTTAAAATCAAAGACCCATTCAAGAACTAATATGCCAACATACGATTTTGAAAATACCAAAACTGGTGAAACTTGGACAGACATGATGATGATTGCTGAAAAGGAAGCTTTCTTAAAGAAGAATAAACACATTCGGCAAGTGTTATCTACGATAAATATATCTAGTGGTGTCGTAGGCATGGGGTCTATGAAGAATGATAATGGTTGGAAAGAAATGCAAAGTAGAATTGCAGAAGCACATCCAGCCTCAAACTTTGCACAACAACATGGCACACGAACTGCTAAAGAAATTAAAACACAGGCCGTTGTAAAGAAACACCAAAAACGACAGGCTGAACAGAGGAAGAAATATGGCAAGTAAAGATATACCAGATTTTATGCGTGGTTTTGATACCACAGATGATTGGGGTATGGTACCTGTTTCATCTACACCAAAAGCAGAACCGTCTGTTGACCCTAAACTAGTTGAGAATTCAAATTTAGAAATTGCAAAAGTCAAATCAGATGTGGGCGATATTAAGTCTATGATGAATGAGATTATGCAAATCGTGGCAGAAAAAGAAACTGTAACTAAGACACTTGAAAGTGCTGATGTTACAGGTAGATTTAAAGACATTGAGAAGTTGATACTTCCGTTTCTTTACAATCTTATGAAGTCAGACGAACCTTACATACATTGGCCTAATCGAGGTCCTATTATTAAGGCACAAGTAGAAAAACTACTAAAGTTAACAAAAGGAAATTAAGAAATGCAAGCAAATTATGATAAGTGCTTAGAAACTATCCTACACCATGAAGGTGGTTATGTAAACCATCCGAAAGACCCAGGTGGTGAAACTAATTTAGGTGTTACTAAGAGAGTATACCTAGAACATGGTGGCACAAAAGACATGAAAGATTTACTAGTCGAAGATGTGGCGCCAATATACAAAAAAGGATATTGGGATAAGATGAAAGGTGATGAACTACCAAATGGTTTAGACCTTTGCGTTTTTGATTTTGGAGTAAATGCAGGTCCAGGTCGTAGTGCAAAATACCTACAGACAATGATTGGTACTGTTGCAGACGGTGGTATCGGTCCTAATACATTAGCTAAAGTTTCTGAGTATGTTGAGAAACATGGTTTAGCAAAAGCAATTGACAACTTCCAAGAAGCAAGACAGAGTTACTATGAGAAATTAAGTACCTTTGCAACTTTTGGTAAAGGTTGGACAAGACGAGTTGATGAAACAACTCAATTAGCTAAGATGATGATTAGCTGAGAGGCAGAACCGTTTAAGTCGGAAAGAGATTATTTGAATGATTTATATGCCAAAAAAGGCATTTAAAGCTTGCCAATATGACCTCTATAGAGTATAATATGATTATATAAATTGAAAAGGAACAAATATAATGACTAAGAAGAACTTTGTACAACTAGATGAGAGCAAGTTTCCTACTACCAAAGGTAAAAATATTGATGGTTTTAGGTTCTATGCTGTTGAAGATAAACACTATCCAAGTATTACAACAGTATTAGGTGCTATACCAAAACCTGGTTTAGATAAATGGCGTAAATCTGTTGGCGAAGCAGCTGCAAGGTGGGAAATGAATAGAGCAGCTCGTAGAGGTTCTGCTACTCACACACTTGTAGAACAATATTTAAAAGGCGAAACGCCATCTATCAGAGATGTATTGCCTTTAGGTATGTTTAGATTACTAAAACCATACCTTGACCAAGTTGATAATATTCATGCGATAGAACAAATCATGTATAGTAACAAATTGACCATTGCAGGTCAAGTTGATTGTATTGCAGAATACAATGGTAAACTGTCCGTGATTGACTTTAAAACTGCTAATAAAGAACGAGTAGATAGTTGGAATGAAAACTATTATATTCAATGTACTGCTTATGCGATTATGTACGAAGAGTTATTTGGTACACCAATTGAGCAGATTGTTATTCTCCAAGCCGGTGAAGATGGCTCATGCAAGGCATTCGTAAAGAACAAAGCTGATTACGAAGAAAAACTTGGTGACGCAATCAAAGGTTTCTATAAATATTACGAAGAGAAGACAAAAGGCATAATAAAGTCATAATGGTCTCTTAGAGGAGAACGCTATGAACATTATAAAACAAAACGCCTTGTTGGCATTTCTGTTAACTTTTATTGCAGTAGTATCATGTGTTACAGATGTAAAAGCTGGAGCACTCTCACAAAATCCTCTATTGCAGGAATCACCAATACAAAGTCCATTTAAGTGGAATACTGTACCGGTGATATGTGGTACAACTGAAGCAGTTAACATATATGTGACATTGAACGACTTTGTATTACAAAGTTTTTCATTTGGAAAAGAGAACGGTGACCCCGAAGGAGATGTGGCATTTTTAGTCAGTTACTTTATCAAAAAAGATGGTAGCGAAGCAATGTCAATTATTACTTCTCCGTCAGGTGACGAATCATGTATTATGTACAGGTCGTTTAATCATCAATTAGTTTTGCCAGGAGAGGCAACATAGAATTAGTCGTTGACGACAATTATGGTAGGCATACTGGACGAGGGTGCGAATCCCTCCAGCTCCACCATAAACACATTTAAGAGTGTGCTTATGATGGGGCTGATATTAGGTTTCGACAGGTGTTGAGAAAATTGTAAGAGATTAATAGGTGGTAACCTTAAATACTAATAAACGCAAACGATAATAACTTTGCATTAGCAGCTTAATGTTGCTTTGAGTTTTGTGGATTGTACTTCGAAACAGAAACAATCCACGCTTTACATTTTAATTAATAAGTGATATATTATAAAGTATGAACAGTAAAGAATTTAGTTTAATTATAGAGGGAGTTGTCAAAGACAAAAGACCCATAACTTACATGGATGCCATATTGTGGTACTGTGAAGAAAATAAAATCGAAGTAGAAACAGTCGGCCGATTGATTTCTAAAGCACTAAAAGAAAAAATACAAGTAGAGTGTACTACTGCTAATCTATTGAAACTACCGGAGGCTGGCAAGTTGCCTATCTAATATGTATGGTGGATTTGATGTATTTAAGACTTATTTGGCAGTCAAGAATCATTTTACGAGTGATTATGACTATCACAAATATGGTGGTAGGGTTACAGCAAAGTTGGAAAGCTTTACGAAACGGTCAGATAGGTATTTTTTTCACAAGTTATCTAAAAGATATAGTGAGCGAGATATACTGGATTATTTTGTTGCTAATTTTGCTGTTGATGGCAATAAGTGGATTGGTAATGTTATAAACAATGAGGGTGCTGAAAATTATACCAAGTATAGAAAATACAAAGATGGCTTTGACTACCATTTTCGCAACGATTGTGTGGCTATTCGTAATGACCTTGACAACAGGTCTATTTCTTTTAATGATAGCTTTGATGTGGTTAGCGGACAACATCCTAGAATTTTACGATTATTACTTCAAAAGAAAATTCACCTCCAGACCACCATCATTCTTGATACAGTATTATCGTTTAGCAAGGTATGGGATAAAGAAATTAAAGAGAAAGTTGTTTGGCCGAAAATCAAACACACACTCAATAAATTAAAACCTTTTGTAATGTATAATGAAACACAGGCGAAATTAATTATGAAAGAGGTATTTTTGAATGATTAGTAATAAGAGAATGAAATTGAACGATAAGATAAAGGCATTAAACTCAACAAGAGTATTCAAAAAGATTACACCAAAAGGTGACCTGTCATGGTACATTAAATGGGTATCAAGTTTATTCATAATTGGTGGTATGGCATTAACAAGTGCAAACATATTTCCAATGAACATTGTTATACATGGTATCGGTGTGACCGGTTGGTTGATTGTAGGAATGTTATGGCATGACCGTGCTTTGATATTTCTAAATGCAGTAGCAATATTTGTATATGTTACAGGCATATTAAACCATTATTATGGGAGTTAGAATGAATAAAATAAAAAAGTTTTGGTTGCAATCATATCGTAGTGATAAGGTTGCTTTTTACTTTGAACTAGTCAGTTTTATATTTACAGTTGGTGCAAGTATGACACTAGCATTAACGGCTGACCAACCTGATATGCGAATAGTATATCCTGGTTTTTTCATTGGTAGTTTAACGGCTACATATGCACACTATCGTAGAGAACTAGCATGGCCTATGATATTAGTAGGTTACTTTTCTATAATGAATGTGTTTGGATTTGGAGTTGCGAATGGCTGGTGGTAAAGTCTTTATAATTGGCAATGGTGAGAGTAGAGAGGGTTTTGATTTAGAAACTCTACGACCTCACGGCACCATATATGGGTGCAATGCATTATACAGAGATTTTATGCCAGATGTACTAACTGCTGTCGACCATGGTATTATGCATGAGATATATCATGCTGGTGTGGCACAAAAGATACCATGTTATTTCAGAGATTGGACTAAAGTACCTGCCATGACATATGAACCTATGTTAATGGGTGGTATTAAAAATTTAGAAGAGGCTAAAGACGCCTTAGATAAAGTATTGATTACAAACAAACAAGAAGATAGTAAAGAATATGTTATGCATGGTTCTAAATTATCAGGTGTTATAGACTTGATAAAAAGAGAACCAGATAAATTTAAAAAAGACATTATGTATTTGGAAAAGAAAGAAATAAACCATGCTACTATCAAAGTGTCATGGATAAAAGAACCTGATTATTCTACATCATTGACAGATATTCAAAAAAGAAAAGATAAAAAACATGGTGACCATGGTTGGGCTTGTGGTGCAAGTGCCGGTTATGTGGCAATACACAGAGAACAACCAGAAGAGATATACCTAATCGGACATGATATCAATAGTGTCAATAATAATGTAAACAATCTGTACAAGGGTAGTAAACATTATGTGGCACCTGAGAATGGTCCTACGCCAGGTATCAACTGGATTAGACAATGGAAGACATTGTTTGATTGGTACCCCGATACTAAGTTTATCAAGGTCAACAGATACAATGACGGCCGTGATAATGTGAATGGTACTATAGAGGAGTGGACGAATAAAAACTTATCTTATGTTGATTATTCCACGCTTGACAATCTATGAAGATTAGTGTATATTATATAGAAATAAGAGCTAAAACTCTTATAAATACTAATGAGGCCGAATTATACAGGTCACACGAAGACAACGAACACATAAAATACAAAGGAGAAAATTATGGATTTTGAAAGTCTAAAAAAGTCGTCAAGTAACTTTGACGCAATCACAAAAGCTCTGGAAACTAAAATGCAACCAGAGAACCAATCTAACAACAAATACCAAGATGATAGGTTATGGAAACCTGAGCTAGATAAAACTGGTAACGGTTATGCCGTGCTTCGTTTCTTGCCTGCTTCTAATGGTGAAGAAATGCCTTGGCAGAGAGTATGGACACATGCTTTTCAGGACAAGGGTGGTTGGTTTATTGAGAACTCATTAACAACTCTTAATCATAAGGATCCTGTTAGTGAAGAGAATACTAGATTGTGGAATACTGGTATTGATAGTGACAAAGATATTGCTAGAAAGAGAAAGAGAAAATTATCTTACTATGCAAACATCTATGTTGTATCAGACCCTAAACATCCTGAGAACGAAGGACAGGTAAAACTGTACAAGTTTGGTAAGAAAATCTTTGATAAGATTACTGAAGCCATGCAACCGGCGTTTGAAGATGAACAAGCTATTAACCCATTTGATTTTTGGAAAGGTGCAAACTTTAAACTGAAAATCAGAAAAGTTGATGGTTATTGGAACTACGATAAATCCGAATTTGAAGGTGTTACGCCATTGAAAGAGTCAGATGATGACATCAAGGCTATTTGGGAAAAACAACACCCTCTAAAACCATTTGTAGACCCTAGTAATTTTAAGACCTATGACGAACTCAAAGAGAAACTGAATAGGGTAATTACGGGTACGCAAAGTACAGCGACAGTAGATTCTGTAGACCTCCCACCACAGACTACAACGGCTGTAGAAATGCCAAAGGTAAGCGAATCGGCGCCTGTTAGTGATGATGATGATACATTATCTTACTTTAGTAAATTAGCAGACGAAGATTAGTCCTTTCTCTCTCATTACCTAATGCATTGACCCTTAGCGAGAAATCGCTAAGGGTTTTCTTATAAATAGTGGTATGGCAATTGATATATTTGAACCGCTAAAAGACCTCCAAGGCAATAAGATGAAGTCAGCTTCCTGGTATAGGAACGCTGTGTCTTTAATCGCAGATAGAACTAGCTCTAGTGAGTTATTTTCTGCTGGTAAACAACTAGGTAGACCTAGTGCTGGTCGTATGAGCATGTTTTTCTATGACCCTAAAACAAAGGCACGACTACCATATTACGATACTTTTCCATTAGTATTACCAATCGAACCTATGAAAGGTGGTTTTATAGGTCTCAATTTTCATTACCTACCTTACGGTGCCAGATTTGCATTTTTACAACAATTACAATCATACGCCTCTAATGGTAAGTTTGACCAATCAACAAAAATAATTGCTTCATATAACTCGTTAAAAGGTAATAAATATATGAAAGTGGCAATAAAAAGATATTTGTACTCACAAGTCAGGTCTAAATTTTTAAGAATTGACACAGATGAGATGGCATTAGCAGCCTATTTACCAGTTGCTCAGTTTACAGGTAAAACAATAGGTGGTGTATTTACAGCCGCTAGAAAGAACTTTTAATATGGATAGAGATAGAACAAAACAATTAACTGAACACGCAAGAGAAGTGAACAGAAAAAAACAAGAATTAAATTTAACAAAACATCTACGAAAAGAGGTAGAGATTGGTGCTCATGGTACACAAAAATATGTTATCAAATCAGGTATCAATAAAGGCAAGGTGATAGAGTAATGCCATATTCAGAGCAAGTTATAGACCATTATGAAAATCCACGAAATGTAGGTAAAATGGACAGGAATGACCCTAAAGTTGGAACAGGTATGGTTGGTGCGCCAGCATGTGGTGATGTAATGCAGTTACAAATTCAAGTTGACAATGATGTAATAACAGACGCTAAGTTTAAAACATATGGTTGTGGTAGTGCTATTGCAAGTAGCAGTTTAGTCACAGAAATGGTCAAAGGTATGACACTAGACCAAGCGTCAGCAGTAAAAAATATGGATATCGTTGACGAACTAGCATTACCACCTGTTAAAATACATTGTAGTGTATTAGCTGAAGACGCTATAAAATCAGCAATTACAAATTATAGGAGTAAGATGTAATGGCAAAACAGAAATTAGGTGACCCAACAGATTTCAGTTATCGTGTTGACAAAGTAACAAAGATTGTTGATGGCGATACAATAGATGTAATGCTTGATTTAGGTTTTGATATCAAGTATAAGAGTAGAGTTAGACTATTTGGTATTGATACACCAGAAAGTAGAACAAGAGATAAAGTAGAAAAGAAATATGGTCTACTAGCTAAAAAGTTTTTACAAGAACATATTAAGAAGTCAAAAAAAGTAACTATCAAAACTTATAAAGGTGACGAAACAGGTAAGTTTGGTAGAATACTAGGTGATGTATTCTTAGATGGTAAGTCAGTCAATTCATTAATGTGTACAAAAGGACATGCAGTAGAATATTATGGTCAAAGTAAAGATGATGTTGAAGCTGCACATTTAAAAAACAGAAAAAGGCATAAAGTGTAATGGCAATTTTAAGAGGTGGTGTAAAAATATTTGGTCAAGATATTAGATTAGGTTTTCCTAGAGATAGGTCACTTGATAATGTCAATAAAGACCCTAGATTACAAAGAACACCAGGCGGCAATCCCGAAACTACAATTAATAGATTTATTGCACAGGTAAACCAAGGTGAAGGCCTTGCTAGACCGTCAAGATA
>ENA-UZXA01003066-UZXA01003066.1-metagenome-genome-assembly--contig:-Day-1-1m-contig-3066_pt1 | contig 35129 bp, 35 predicted proteins | sample MGYA00260336_ERZ794896 | MGnify/ENA metagenome assembly ERZ794896
GGCTCAGGTTCTGGCTCTGGCTCAGGCTCAGGTTCTGGCTCTGGCTCAGGTTCTGGCTCAGGTTCTGGCTCTGGCTCAGGCTCAGGTTCTGGCTCAGGTTCTGGCTCAGGTTCTGGCTCAGGCTCAGGTTCTGGCTCAGGCTCAGGTTCTGGCTCTGGCTCAGGCTCAGGCTCAGGTTCTGGCTCTGGCTCAGGTTCTGGCTCAGGCTCAGGTTCTGGCTTTTTTTCAACTACTGCATCCTCTTTTATTATTGGTTTTTCTTCTTCAATAGATTCTTCTTCTACAAGAGGTTTTTTCTTTTTTTTCTTTATAAAGCCAAAAAGTTTTTTAAGAAATTTCATATAATAAATATAATATCAAATATAATAAAACAAAAAAAGCCACTTTACGTGGCTTTTATTTATTTTTTAAAAATACTTTTTATTTTTTTGTTAACCATTCGTTCACTTTTTCAGGTAACATAATAGATTCAACAAAAATATAGGCACCAGTTTTAGGACTTTTAACCATTTTTATAGCTTTTGAAAGTCTTTTGGAACCAGTTTGTAATGCTGCTACAGATTTCTTTGCCATGATCTTAAATTATTTAATTTCTTTATGAATTGTATTTTTTTTCAATATAGGATTAAACTTTTTTATTTCTAACCTATCTGGTGTATTTTTTTTATTCTTAGTAGTTATATATCTAGAAGTTCCAGGTAAACCAGAATTTTTATGCTCTGTACACTCTAATATTACTTGAACTCTATTTCCCTTCTTTGCCATAATTAAACTCTATTAATTTTAGATTCTTTTAAAACTGCAGAAATACCCTTTTTATTAATTGTTTTAAGAACTGATGTAGAAATCTTTAAAGTAATCCATTTTCCTTCTTCAGGAACAAAAAATCTTTTTTTAATTAGATTTGGTTCAAATCTTCTCTTCGTTTTGTTCATAGCTTTGGAAACATTATTTCCTACCAGAACTTTTTTTCCAGATATTTCACAAACTTTTGACATAATTCAGTCTTTTTAAACAGGGTGCAAATTAACAACTTTTTTAGAGTATTGCCAAATTTTTTAATTCCTAGTTAATAATTCAGAAAATAATAGTTCTAATGCCTTATTTACTGTTTTATTAATATTTTTTTCTCTGTTTTTGCCAAAATTAAATTCAAAAGACTTAACATCGTTAGGTGTTGCAATTGAAATGAATATTTTTCCAATAGGCTGATCTGAATCTCCTTTTAATGGACCAGCATTTCCAGTAGTAGAAATAGCATAATCTGATTTTAATAATCTTTTTGCTTCAATAGCCATTTCATTAGCTACTACAGAACTAACAACAGAATGTTTCTCTATTGATTTACTATTTACTCCTAAAACGTTTTTTTTAATAAAACTATTATAAGCTATAATAGCTCCCTTAAAATAATTAGATGCACCAGGAAATGCAGTAAATCTTGAAGCTAATAAACCTCCAGTTAAACTTTCAGCTAAACTTATAGTTTGATTTGATTCAACAAGCTTTTTGCCTATTTCATTTTCAATAGGGTTTAATGTTTCATATCCAATTATAATTTTACCTAATATTTTATAAAGTTCAGAAATTAAATCATCCATCTTTTCATCTAGAATAGTCTTATCGTCTCCTTTTGCTGATAATCTTAACCTTACACTTCCTAAATTTGGCAAGTAGCCTAACTTAAAATTTAAAGGAATATTAGATTCAAAAACATTTAATTTTTTCGCTATATAACTTTCGCCCTTTCCGTAAGTAAGTAAAGTTCTATTTATAATAACTGGACATTTAAATTCTTTTTTAATTTGAGGAATTATGAAATTTGTTATCATTGATTTCATTTCAAAAGGAACACCTGGAAGTGATATAAAGAGAGTATCCTCATTTTTTATACTCATTCCAGCTGCAGTTCCATAAAGGTTTGGAATTAATTTAGCCTTTGATGGTAAAAATGCTTGAGCTCTATTTAATTCATTAATTGGGTTATCTGCAATTTTTTTAAAAAGTTTTTCTATATGTTTTAATATTTTTGAATTATGAACTAATTCATCATCAAAAAAATCACAAAATGCATCTTTAGTTATATCATCATTAGTTGGACCTAATCCTCCTGTAATAATTACAATATCATAATTGTTTTGTGCATTTTTTAAGCTAGATAATATTTCTTGTTTTGAATCACCAATTGATACTATTTTAGTTACCTCAATTCCAATTTTTAATAACTCTTTAGAAATAAAAGTTGAGTTTGTATCAACAATTTGACCAATTAGAATTTCATCTCCAATAGTAATAATATGTGCTTTCATTAATTATTTAATTTTGATTGAAAAACACTCCTTTTCATTAATATAACCTACTAAATTATCATTTTCATTAACTCTACCTACTCCAGATGGAGTTCCAGTGAAAATAATATCTCCAATTTTTAATGTGAAAAATTTTGATATTTCAGAAATTAATTTATCTATTTTCCATAACATTTTTGAAGTATTACCTTTTTGTACAATATCACCATTCTTTGTAAGGCTAAAATCTAGATTATTTAAATCGTCAATTTTTTTTTTATTTATCCAATTACCAATCAAAGCTGAACCATCAAAAGATTTTGACTTCTCCCACGGTAAACTGTCTTTTTTTAATTTATTTTGAAGATCTCTTGCTGTAAAATCTATTCCTAATCCGATTTCATCATAATATTTATGTGAGAATTTAGGAGAAATTGCTTTGCCAAGTCTATTTATTTTAATTAAAACTTCTACTTCATATTGAACATCATTTGAAAAATTAGGTATAAAAAAAGGTTGTTTTTTTTGAATAATAGAAGTTTCTGGTTTTAAAAATAAAAGAGGAGAGTCAGGCTTTTCATTTTTTAATTCATTTATATGATCAAAATAATTTCTTCCTACGCAAATAATCTTCATATTTATAACTTATTATTTAACTTATTTAACCTTAACTGAGTAAGAACTCTTTTAGTGTACATTGGAAAATCAGCATTTAGTAACCATCCAAAATAACCTGGTTCATTTTCTAAAACATATTCAACAGTTTTTCCCTTATGCTTTCCAAAATCGAAACAAGGAATATAATCTTCATTATACTTTATGAATCCTGCTAAATCTACATTTTTTCCTCTTTTAGAAAAATCAGATAAAAACTTAACATTATTTTCTAAATCAGAATATTTTTCAATTTGAGATTCCAAAACTTCAAATGTTGCAAGTGTATCTGTGCTAGAAGAATGAGCATTTTCTAAAGACTTTCCACAGTAAAATTGATATGCTGCCCCTAATGTTCTTTGCTCCATTTTATGAAATATGTTTTGGACATCAATTGTTAAAACATTTTCTAAACTAAAATCAATTTCTGATCTTAAAAGCTCCTCTGCTAATAAAGGAATATCAAACTTATTTGAATTAAATCCTGCTAAATCACAATTATTAATCATTGATTTTACATCAGATGCAATAGTTTTAAAATTGGGTTTGTCTTTAATCATATCATTAGTAATTCCATGAATTTTTGTGACTTCAAGAGGAATAGGGACTTCAGGGTTTACCAACCAAGTTTTAGATTCTTTATTTCCATTAGGATATACCTTTAAAATAGAAATTTCAACAATTCTATCAACTGAAATATTAATACCTGTTGTTTCTAAATCAAAAAAACAAATTGGTTTTGAAATTTTTAAATTCATTCGGTTAAAAATTAATATTAATAAATCTAGATAAGTAAATCAGATTCCCAATTTTCTATTAAATCCTTAATTCTTTTAATAAACATTCCTCCCATTGCTCCATTTACAATTCTATGATCAAAACTATGAGATAATATAATTTTATATCTAATTCCAACAAAATCACCTTTATTGGTTTCAATAACAGATGGCACCTTTCTTATTACACCAAAGGCTAGGATTCCAAGCTGAGGTTGATTTATTATCGGAGTACCCATTAATGTTTCGAAAACACCTACATTACTTATTGTATAGGTTCCTCCTTTAACTTCATCAGGTAAAAGTTGATTAACTCTAGCTCTTTTAGCTAAGTCATTAACCTTTTTTACTAGCCCAATTAGACTTAATTGATCAGCATTCTTAATAACGGGTACTATTAAATTCCCATCAGGTAAAGCAGTTGCCATTCCAATATTAATATTTTTTTTCTTTATTACATTATAATTTTCTATGCTTGCATTAAGCACAGGAAATTCTTTTAAAGCTTGTGCCACTAACATTAAAAAAATAGGAGTAAATGTTATTTTTTCTCCCTCTCTATCATAAAATATTTTTTTATTTTTCTCTCTCCATTCCCAAATATTAGAAATATCAGCTTCAATAAAGGCCTGAACATGTGCAGATTCATTTTGACTCTTAATCATATGATCAGAAATCAATTTTTCTATTCTGGTCATTTCATAAATTCCTTCTTTATCTTTTTGACTTAAATCATAACCTTGTTTATCTTGAGAAGTTAATAAATCACCATTTCTTTTATTAAGAAATGAAAGCAGATCATTTTTAGTAACCCTTCCTTCTTTGCCAGTTCCCTTAATATTTTCTAACTCAGATTCTGTAACACCCTCTTTTTTTGAAATATTTCTAACTAATGGAGAATATATTTTTTTTCTTATAAATTCTTTTGGTGGCGTAGCAACTTCTTTCGCCTTAGAAATTAAATTTTTTGTTTCCTTAACAGGATCCAAATTTATTTTATTACTCTTAACATATTCTGTTTCAATAATCGCTAATGGTTGTCCTACTTTAACCACATCATTTACCTTGCATAACTTTTCAATAAGAATTCCAGAAACTTCACTTGGAACTTCAGAATCTACTTTATCTGTAGCAATTTCAACAACAAGGTCATCTACAGTAATTTTGTCTCCAATGTTTTTAAGCCAATTGATTATGGTAGCCTCTTCAACACTTTCTCCCATTTTAGGCAATAAAAGTTCAAATTTGGACATTAAATTAATTTATAATTAATACAAAAATATCAAATAAAAAACTAAGAAATATTTTTTATTGAGTTTTCAAAAGGAATCCTTTTTATAATACTTCTTCCAAGAGTAACTTCATCAGTATATTCTAATTCATTTCCTACAGAAACTCCTCTTGCTATAGTAGTTATTTTAATTTTATTACCTAATAATTGTTTATATAAATAGAAGTTTGTTGTATCTCCTTCCATAGTTGCACTCAAAGCAAAAATTATTTCAGAAACATCATTATGATTAACCTTTTCAATTAAAGAAGAAATATTTAATTGATTTGGTCCAATTCCTTCAATAGGAGAAATTTTACCACCTAATACGTGATAAATTCCAGTATACTGACCTGTACTTTCAATTGCCATAACATCTCTAATATCCTCAACTACACATATAGTAGATTTATCTCTTTTATTATTTGAGCAAATCTCACACAATTCATAATCAGAAATATTATTACAACTTTTACACAAAATAACTTTATCTATCAACTCAATTAATGAGTTTGATAAATCCTTAGTTTGAGATTTTGGTTGTTGTAATAAAAATAAAACAAGTCTAAGTGCAGTTCTTTTTCCTATACCTGGAAGTTGGGACATTTCATTAACAGCATTTTCAAGCAATTTTGATGAAAAATTCATTTTATAAAGATACTACTAGATTTTTTAAGAACCATAATTAGTATATTTGAAAAAGACTAAGTTTATATGTCATCATCAATTATTCTCTTTGTTATTATAGCATATTTTTCTGTTCTTTTTATTATTTCCAGTTATACAAAAGGTAAAGACGATAATGCAACCTTTTTTTCAGCAAATAAAGAATCTCCATGGTACTTAGTAGCATTTGGAATGGTAGGAGCATCATTATCAGGAATAACTTTCATTTCTGTTCCTGGTGATGTTGGAAAATTTGAATTCACATATTTTCAAGTTGTACTAGGATATATGTTTGGATATTTTATTGTAGCTCTTATTTTACTTCCAATATATTACAAACTAAACCTAACTTCCATTTATGAATATCTAAAAGAAAGATTTGGGCCAACAAGTCATAAAACTGGAGCATTTTTCTTTTTTGTTTCAAGAATAATAGGAGCCTCATTTCGTTTATTTTTAGTAGCTATTGTTCTACAACAGTTTGTTTTTGATTCATGGAACATCCCATTTGAAATTACTGTGATTATATCTATACTCTTGATTTGGATTTATACTTATAGAGGTGGAATTAAAACAATTGTTTGGACAGATACCTTGCAAACAAGTTTCATGCTTATTTCAGTAATTCTTTCAATTTATTTAATTAATGAAAGTCTAGATTGGAGCATTTTTGATTTTATTAATTCGGAAGAATTAAAAAACTATGATAAAATAATTGTAACTGATAGTTTGCTTGAAAGAAATCATTTTATAAAATCTTTTATTGGAGGAATTTTTATTACAGTATGCATGACCGGTCTAGACCAAGACATGATGCAAAAAAATTTAACTTGTAGATCGTTAAAAGATGCTCAAAAAAACATGATCGTTTTTAGCATAGTCTTAGTAATTGTTACCTTTTTATTTATGGTTTTAGGTGCTCTATTATTTATTTATTCCAAAAAAAATAATATTGATATTCCTTTAATGAATGGAATTCCAAATCCAGATTTACTATTTCCTGAAATAGCTCTTAATAGTGATCTAGGTATTATTATTGGAGTTACTTTTCTTTTAGGACTTATAGCCGCTGCATATAGTAGTGCTGATAGTGCTTTAACTTCATTAACAACTTCTTTTTGTATAGATTTTTTGGATTTAGAGAATAAGCCTAATAATGTTCAAAAAAAAATCAGAAAACAAACTCATGTGCTAATGAGTATAATTTTAGTAATAGTCATTATAATTTTTAAGAATTATTTAAACACTAATGTAATTGATGGTCTTTTAACTGTTGCAGGATATACTTATGGTCCTTTGTTAGGATTATTTGCATTTGGAATATTTACAAACTATCAGATTAAAGATAAGTATGTTTGGATAGTTGCTCTATGCTCAGTATTAATTGTTTTATTTATAGGAAATATCCCATCTTCAAGTTTAGGAAACTACAAAATTGGATATGAACTTCTTCCTTTAAATGGACTTATTACATTCTTGGGATTAATACTGATTCGTAGAAAGTAATACCAATGTACAGGCTTCAATATAATCAATTGATTCTTTGTCTAATAATTGATAAAGTTCAATATTTTCAGTTCCTGGATTAAAGATTACTCTTTTAGGTTTTAAAGATATTATATAATCATAATATTCTTTTTGTCTTTTATTGTTAATATATAATGTTATTGTATGAATATTTTTAAAACTTAATAGCTTTTTATGAATTTGGATATTATCTACTTTACCAGCCCTTAATCCAATAGCCAAAACTTCATTTCTTTTAATATTAAGTTTTCTAATAGCTATATTAGAATAACGCTCAGGTTTTAATGAAGCCCCTAATACAAGAGTTTTCTTCACCATCTTATAATAGCACTCCCCCAGGTAAAACCAGCTCCAAATGCAGCTAATACAATTAAATCTCCTGATTTTACTTTACCTTCATTATAGGCCTCTGTTAAAGCTATAGGAATTGAAGCAGCAGTAGTATTTCCATATCGCATTATATTATTATAAACCTTATCATCTGAGAGGCCAAGTTTACTTTGTATAAATTGAGATATTCTTAAATTAGCTTGATGAGGGACAAGTAAATCGATATCTTCTTTATTTAGTTTATTTTTAATCAAACCTTCATTAATTACTTCTTGAAATCTTACAACTGCATTTTTAAAAACAAGCCTGCCATTCATATAGGGGAAATATGATTCATCATTAGGATCATTATCCTTTATTATATCATTAACCCATCTAGTACCAAAACCAGGTGCAAGAAGTGACAATTCTTTAGCATATTCACCCTCTGAATGTAAATGAGTAGATAAAATCCCTTTGTTATTATTAGTTTCTCTTGATAAAACAGCTGCTCCTGCCCCATCTCCAAAAATAACCGAAATTGTTCTTCCTCTAGTTGTTTTATCAATTGCACAAGAATGATATTCCGAACCAATTACAAGAATATTTTTATACATACCTGTTTTGATAAATTGATCTGCAACTGAAATACCATATATAAAACCCGAACACTGAGCTCTAACATCCAAAGCTCCTATAGTATCCATACCTAACATATTTTGAATCATAACTCCAGGACCTGGAAAAAAATAGTCTGGACTAAGAGTAGCAAATATTATAAAATCTATTTCCTCTTTTTTAAGACCTGAATTTTTGATTGCAATTTTAGCGGCTTTTAATCCCATTGTTGAAGTTGTATTCCCCGTATTTGGTTCAGCCCATCTTCTTTCTTTAACGCCAGTTCTTTCCTGAATCCAAGCATCACTTGTATCCATAATCTTTGACAGATCATCATTAGTTACAATATTTTCTGGGACATAGTGACCCATCCCAACAATTCTTGAATTGAACATACTATTAGTCTAGTTGTATAATGCAATTTAAATAAAAATACGTAATGGTTAACATATAACGGAAATAAGCTTAATAAATGTCAATTTGTCACTAATAATGGTTTGGTATATGATTTGATTCTATTATACAAAATACAAATTATGGCTAAAGGTAAAATTAATGTATCCGTTGAAAATATATTTCCCTTAATTAAAAAATTTCTGTATAGTGATCATGAAATATTTTTAAGAGAATTAATTTCAAATGCAACAGATGCAACAGTAAAACTTAAACATTTAAGTAGTATAGGCGAAAAGAATATAAAAATTGATAATTCCATTATTGAGATTAAAGTTGATAAAAAAGGTAAAAAGCTACATGTCATAGATCATGGAATTGGAATGACTGCTGATGAAGTTAAAAAGTATATTAATGAAGTTGCTTTTTCAGGAGCAGAAGAATTCTTAGAAAAATATAAAGATTCTGCAAAAGATACTGGAATTATTGGACATTTTGGACTTGGTTTTTACTCTGCTTTTATGGTATCCAAGAAAGTTGAAATAATCACGAAATCCTATAAAAATGAAAATGCAGCTCATTGGGTTTGTGATGGATCACCTGAATATTCTATTTCAAAAAGTGATAAAAAAGAAAGAGGAACAGAAATTATTCTTCATATAGATAAAGATTCAAAAGAATTTTTAGAAGAATCTAGAATTAGAAATTTACTTTTGAAATACAATAAATTTATGCCAATTCCAATAAAGTTTGGAACTAAAGAAATATCTAAAAAAACAGGAAAAGGGGATAAAGAAAAAGAAATAAAAGAAGTTGTAGATGATATAATTAATAATCCTAATCCTGCATGGACTAAATCTCCATCAGAATTAAACGAAGATTCTTATAAAGAATTTTATAAAGAATTATATCCAATGCAATTTGAAGAGCCACTTTTTAATATTCATTTAAATGTAGACTACCCCTTCAATCTAACTGGAATTCTATATTTTCCAAAAATTACTAATGACATAAATATTCAAAAAGATAAAATTCAACTTTACCAAAATCAAGTCTTTGTAACTGATAATGTTGAAGGAATAGTTCCTGAATTTTTAACTCTTCTAAGAGGGGTTATTGACTCTCCTGATATACCATTAAATGTATCAAGAAGTTATCTTCAAGCCGATGGAGCTGTAAAAAAAATAAGTAATTATATAACAAGAAAAGTTGGTGATAAATTAAACTCTCTCTTTAAAAAAGACAGAAAAGAATTTGAAAAAAAATGGAATGATATAAAAGTTGTAATAGAGTATGGAATGTTAAGTGAAGAAAAATTTTATGAAAAAGCTGAAAAATTTGCTTTATATCCAACAGTAAATGATCAATATTTAACATTAGAAGAATTAAAAAAGAAAATTTCCAAAACACAAACTGATAAAGATGGAAAACTGGTAATACTTTATACATCAAATAAAGATGAACAACATTCATATATTGAAGCTGCTAAAGATAAAGGTTATGAAATACTAGTACTTGATTCTCCAATAATTAGCCATCTTATCCAAAAGATAGAAACAAGTAACGATAAAATTACATTCTCTAGAGTTGATGCAGATGTAATTGATAAGTTAATTAAAAAAGAAAATGAAGAACTTTCTAAGTTAGATGATAAAGAAAAAGAAAAACTAAAAAAAATCATTGAAGAAAATGTTCCAAAAGAAAAATATACTGTTCAGCTAGAGTCAATGGATAGTAATGCTGCCCCATTTGTTATTACTTTTCCTGAATTTATGAGAAGAATGAAAGAAATGCAACAAAGCGGTGGGAACAGTATGTTTGGTAATATGCCTGAGATTTATAATCTAATTATTAATGTAAATAATCCTATAAATTCTGAAATACTTAAATCAAAGAGTAAAGACAAGAAGGAAAGATTAATCAAGCAATCTTTAGATTTAGCTAAATTATCTCAAAACTTATTAAAAGGAGAAGATTTAACTTCATTTATTAAAAGGAGTATAGGTTTTATTAAATGAAAAAATTAAGTGTTTATATTATGGGTATAATATATATATACCTAGGAATTCTTCACTTTACAAATACAGATTTTTATTTCCCATATATGCCAAAATACCTTCCATATCATTGGGAGTTGATTATTGCTAGTGGAATTGCAGAAATTGTTTTAGGAATTGGTGTATTTTTTGAAAAATATAGAAATTATAGCCTATGGGGAATAATTATAATGCTTATAATTTTCATGTCTGTCCATTTTAATATGCTAATACCTGAATATAGTTTAGGAAATTCATTGTATCTATTAATACTTAGAATTTTTCTTCAATTTGGATTAATTTATTGGGCATGGAAGAATATTAAATAAATATTTTTATAAGTAAAATAAATTTTAGCATATTTACAATCAAATAATTTTATATTGAAAAAATATTTATTTCTTTTTATATTCCTAATTCTTAGCTGTTCAAGTGGTAAAGAAAAAATGAATGTAAATGTTACTATTGATGGATTCAAAAAAGGAAATATTTACCTTCAAAAAATAAAAGATTCTGTCTTAATAAACGTAGATTCTACATTTATAGAAAATAAACGTCCAATTGTATTAAAATATGAACTTAATTCTCCTGAAATTTTTTATGTTAATATGGACATTTCAAAAAATGATAACAGAATAGAGTTTTTTGGAGAAAAAGGTGAAATTAATATAAAAACTAGTCTTAAAAAATTTAATTCAGAATTCGAAGTTTCTGGATCTTTTAATGATTCCATTTATAGAAATTATCTTGATGTAATTCAAAAGTTTAATTACAATAGATTAGATCTAATAAAATTATCGTTTAATATGTCTCAAAAGAAGGAATTAGATAGTATTGAATTAATTGAAAAAAAAATAGAAAATTTAAATAAAAGACAATATTTATATAGTTTAAACTATGCTGTAAGTCATGGAAATAGCTCCGTAGCTCCCTTTATTGCCTTAAATGATTTTTCTCAAAGTAATAAAGTACTTTTAGATACTATTAAAAATTCTTTAACTAAAGAAGTTCTAGAATCAAAGTATGGGAAAATGTTAGACGAATATCTTAAGTCTAAATAGACTATATCATATTAAATTTCCATTGTATTTTACAAAGTTTCTAGGAGTTTCATATAGAGTAACCTCTAAACTTTTATCATTTTCTATCTTATTTCTTAATATGTTCCAAATAAAAATGCAAATATTTTCTACAGAAGGGACTACTTTTTTAAAATGATCTATGTCCAAATTCAAATTTTTATGATCTAAAATATCTTCTACCTCATTTTTTATAATTTCTTTTAAATATTTCAGGTCAATAACCATCCCTGTTAATGGATTAATTTCACCAGTAATTCCAACAATTAATTCATAATTGTGACCATGAAAATTAGGATTACTACATTTACCAAATATTTCATAATTTTTCTTATTACTCCACTCCTTTACATATAGTCTATGAGCAGCATTAAAATGAGCTTTTCTATAAAGTGTTACTTTCATTTATTTCAAATTTTTATAAAATTTTTCAAAAATAATTTTGAACCATACTGTATATATCTCTGGATTATCTAAAATATCTTGCCTTAATACATCTAAATCTATCCATTTCCAATCACACACCTCTAATTCATTAATTATAGGATTACTACTGTATTTTCCTATCAAAACATGATCAAATTCATGTTCTGTTAATCCATTATCAAATTCTGCTTTATAAATAAAAGATAAAAGAGAACTCAATTTTGTAACAAACCCCATCTCTTCTTTAAGCCTTCTAATCCCTGCATCTAAAACATCTTCTCCATTTCTTGGATGGCTACAACAGGTATTAGTCCATAAACCAGGAGAATGATATTTATTTATTCCTCTTTTTTGCAAAAGAAGCTCATTATTCTCATTTAAAATGAAAACAGAAAAAGCTCTATGTAGAATGGCTTTTTCATGAGCCTCAATTTTTTCCATCAAACCTAATTGATTGTCATTTTTATCAACTAGAATCACCTTTTCACATAACATTTTTTAAAGTTACAAAATTTGGAATATTATAGATTATATATTAAAAAAACAATCCTATTTTTGAAAATCAATTAAAATATGGGATTTAAAGAAGAAATTAATAAAAGAAGAACATTTGGAATTATTTCTCATCCAGATGCAGGAAAAACTACTTTAACAGAGAAATTGTTATTGTTTGGAGGGGCAATACAAGAAGCTGGAGCTGTAAAATCTCATAAAATTAAAAGAGGTGCTACAAGTGACTTTATGGAAATAGAAAGACAAAGAGGTATTTCCGTATCTACATCTGTTTTAGCATTCATTTATAAAGAAAAAAAAATAAACATATTAGACACACCTGGTCATAAAGATTTTGCTGAGGACACTTATAGAACTTTGAGTGCTGTTGATAGTGTTATTGTTGTCATTGATGTAGCCAAAGGAGTGGAAGAACAAACGGAAAAGCTAGTTGAAGTTTGTAGAATGAGAAAAATACCCATAATAGTTTTTATCAATAAACTAGATAGAGAAGGTAAAGATGCCTTTGATTTATTAGATGAATTAGAAAAAAAATTGAAATTCAATGTTTGCCCTCTAAGTTTCCCAATTGGAATGGGATACGACTTTCAGGGTATATACAACATCTGGGGAGATAATTTAATGTTTTTTAAAGAAGAAAATAAACAAAAAATTTCTAAAACAAATAATGTTTTAGATCTTAATGGACCTGAACTAATAGAATTTATTGGAGAAAATGCATCTAATAAATTGAAAGAAGAGGTTAATATTATTAAAGAAGTTTATTCAAGTTTTGAAAAATCAGATTATTTAAATTGTAAACAACAGCCTATTTTTTTTGGATCTGCTCTAAATAATTTTGGTGTAAAAGAACTGCTAGATTGTTTTATTAAAATAGCCCCTTCACCACTTCCTAAAGAGACTTCTGAAAGAATAATAAAACCTCATGAATCAAAATTTTCAGGATTTATATTTAAAATTCATGCTAATATGGACCCTAAACATAGAGACAGATTAGCATTTATTAAAATAGTTTCTGGAATTTTCAAAAGAAATAAACCTTACCACCATGTAAGAATGAATAAAAGATTTAAGTTTAGTAGTCCCAATGCATTTTTTGCTGAGAAAAAAGAAATTATTGATGAATCTTTTCCTGGAGACATTGTAGGTGTTCATGATTCTGGAAACTTTAAAATTGGTGATTCATTTTCTGAAGGTGAACACATAAATTTCAAAGGAATTCCAAACTTTTCTCCCGAACATTTTAAATATATAAATAATAAAGATCCAATGAAATCAAAACAATTATCCAAAGGGATTTATCAATTAATGGATGAAGGTGTTGCTCAATTATTTGTCCTTGAAATGAATGGAAGAAAAGTTATAGGAACTGTTGGGGCTCTTCAATTTGAAGTTATTCAATATAGATTAGAACATGAATATGGCGCCAAATGCTCATATGAAAATATTAGTATTTACAAAGCCTGTTGGGTAGAGAATAAACTAGATTCAAATATAGAATTCAATGAGTTTAAAAAGTTAAAACAAAAATTTTTAGCAAAAGATAAAAATGGAATGCTTGTTTTTTTATCAGACTCAGTATTTTCGTTGGAAATGACTAAACAAAAATTTCCTTCTTTAAATTTTCACTATAAATCAGAGTTTTAATCAAGCCTCTCCTGCAGGACCAAAATTTAAAGAAATAGGTTGTTGTTTATCATAATCTTTAATCTCACCATTAGATTTTTCAAACCTAGAAATATTTTCATTTAATGCTTTAGAAAATCTTTTAGCATGTTGAGGAGTTAGAATAATTCTTGATTTAACTTTTGCCTTTGGAACTCCTGGCATAATATTTATAAAATCAACTACAAATTCTGAAATAGAATGATTTATTAAAGCTAAATTAGAATAAGTCCCTTGAGCTAAATTTTCATCTAGCTCGAGATTTATACTTCCTTTTTTATTTTTTGATTTCATATTATAAACTTACATTTTTTGCAGCTAATAATTCTTCATATTCATCAGTATAGCCAACAATAAAATCATTAAACTTTCTGTTTCCAGTACCCGCTGGAATTTTATGTCCAACTATTACATTCTCTTTTAATCCTTCAAGGTCATCAACTTTGCCATTAACAGCTGCTTCATTTAAAACTTTAGTAGTTTCTTGGAAAGAAGCGGCAGAAATAAATGATTTAGTTTGTAAAGAAGCTCTTGTAATACCTTGAAGAATTGGAGTTGCTGTGGCATTTACAGCATCTCTAGCCATAACAAGCTCTTTATCTTCGCGTTTAAGTAATGAATTTTCATCTCTAAGTTCTCTAGCACTTACTATTTGACCTTCTTTAAAGTTTTCTGAAGCACCAACTGACTCAATAATTTTTTTACTATATAGATTGTCATTTTCAATGATAAATTCATTTTTATGAATTAATTGACCCTCTAAGAAAGTAGTGTCTCCAGAATCTTGTATTTTAACTTTCTGCATCATTTGCCTAATTAAAACTTCAAAATGTTTATCATTTATTTTTACACCCTGTAACCTGTAGACCTCTTGCACTTCATTTACAAGATACTGTTGAACTGCTGAAGGGCCTTTGATATTTAAAATATCGTTAGGAGTAATAGAACCATCAGACAATGGCATTCCAGCTTTTACAAAGTCATTTTCTTGAACCAAGATTTGATTGGATAATTTAACCAAATATTTCTTAATCTCTCCAGTTTTAGATTCAACAATAATTTCCCTGTTTCCTCTTTTAATTTTTCCAAAATTAACTACACCATCTATTTCACTAACAACTGCAGGATTAGAAGGGTTTCTTGCTTCAAAAAGTTCTGTAACTCTTGGAAGACCACCTGTGATATCACCAGATTTAGCAGATTTTCTTGGAATTTTAACTAGTATTTTCCCTTCTTTTACCTTATCTCCATCATTTACCATTAAGTGAGCTCCAACAGGAAGATTATAAGTTCTTACATTTTTACCTTTATTATCATTAATTAAAAGAGTAGGAACAATTTTTTTATTTCTTGATTCTGAAATAACTTTCTCCTTAAATCCAGTTTGTTCATCAATTTCAACTTGATAAGTAACTCCTTGCTCAATATTTTCATATTCAATTACTCCACCAAATTCTGATACAACTACACCATTATAGGGATCCCACTGACAAACAACATCTCCTTTACTTAATTTTTCTCCATCTTTAATAAAGATAGTAGATCCATAAGGAATTATATTAGTACTTAAAACAATACCTGTTTTTTTATCTAACATTTTTAATTCACAAGTTCTAGATATAACAATATTTATTTTATTCCCATCTGCATCTTTACTTTTAACTGTTTTTAAATCTTCCATTTCTGCAGTACCATCAAATTTAACCATTAACTTATTTTCCTCTGAAATATTACCAGCAATACCTCCAACATGGAAAGTCCTTAAAGTCAACTGAGTTCCTGGTTCACCAATTGATTGAGCTGCAACAACTCCAACAGCTTCACCATTTTGAACCATTTTACCAGTTGCAAGGTTTCTTCCATAACATTTTGCGCAAATTCCCTTTGGAGATTCACAAGTTAAAGGAGATCTTACTTCAACTTTATCAATCGTTGTATTTTTAATTTCCTTAACAACATCTTCAGAAATTTCACTTCCAGAATTAACTATAATTTCATTTGTATTAGGATCATATATATCGTGTAAAGAAACTCTTCCTAAAATTCTTTCTCCAAGAGATTCAACAATTTCTTCATTCTTTTTTAAAGGTTCAACAGAAATTCCTCTTAAAGTATTACAGTCGACATAATTAACAATTACATCCTGAGCAACATCTACCAGCCTTCTAGTTAAATATCCAGCATCAGCAGTTTTTAATGCTGTATCTGCTAGACCCTTTCTTGCTCCATGAGTTGAAATAAAATATTCTAAAATTGATAAACCTTCTTTAAAATTTGAAAGTATAGGATTTTCAATAATCTCACCTCCACTAGCACTAGCTTTTTTAGGTTTAGCCATTAACCCTCTCATTCCCGTAAGCTGACGTATTTGTTCTTTGGAACCACGTGCACCAGAATCAAGCATCATATATACTGAATTAAACCCTTGTTGATCTTCACTAATTCTTTTCATTGCGAGCTCCGTTAATGTTGCGTTTGCAGAAGTCCAAACATCAATAACCTGATTATATCTTTCATTGTTTGTAATTAGTCCCATATTATAATTAGCTATAATTGTATCAACTTCAACATTTGCACTTGAAATCATTTCATGTTTTTCAGGAGGAATAATAATATCTCCTAAACTAAAGGATAATCCCCCTTTAAATGCAAAAGAGAATCCCATGTCTTTGATTTTATCTAAAAATTGTGCAGTTTCAGGAACACTAGTTGCTTTAAGAATCTTTCCAATAATATCACGAAGTGATTTTTTTGTTAAAACTTCATTTATAAAACCTGCTTGTTCAGGAACAACTTGATTAAATAACACTCTGCCAACAGTGGTTTCAATAATTTTAAAAACTAATTCACCGTTTTCATTAATATCCTTTGCTCTAATTTTTATCATTGCATTTAATTCTACTCTTTCTTCATTATAAGCAATATTTACTTCTTCAGCAGAATAAAAAGTTAATCCTTCTCCTTTAACCTTATATTCATCCGTAGATTTTAATAATTTAGTCATATAATATAGTCCCAAAACCATATCCTGAGAAGGAACTGTAATAGGAGAACCGTTAGCGGGGTTTAAAATATTATGAGATGCTAACATTAATAATTGAGCCTCAAGAATAGCTTCTGGACCTAATGGAAGGTGAACTGCCATTTGATCTCCATCAAAATCAGCATTAAATGCAGTACATACTAAAGGGTGTACTTGAACAGCTTTACCTTCAATTAAATTAGGTTGAAAAGCTTGAATACCAAGTCTGTGAAGTGTTGGGGCTCTATTTAATAAAACAGGATGACCTTTTAAAACATTTTCTAAAATATCCCAAACTAAAGGTTCTCTTCTATCAATAATTTTTTTTGCTGACTTTACGGTCTTAACTATTCCTCTTTCAATTAATTTTCTGATAATAAAAGGTTTATATAATTCAGCGGCCATATTTTTAGGAAGTCCACACTCATAAAGTTTTAAGTCAGGACCCCCAACAATAACTGATCTTGCTGAATAGTCAACTCTTTTTCCTAAAAGATTCTGACGAAATCTACCTTGTTTTCCTTTTAAAGAATCTGATAAGGATTTTAAAGGACGATTTGCATCTGTTTTCACTGCAGATGATTTTCTTGTATTATCAAAAAGAGAATCTACAGATTCCTGAAGCATTCTTTTTTCATTTCTTAAGATAACTTCAGGAGCTTTTATCTCAACAAGTCTTTTTAACCTATTATTTCTAATAATAACTCTTCTATATAAGTCATTTAAATCAGAAGTTGCAAATCTTCCTCCATCTAAGGGAACTAAGGGTCTAAGCTCAGGTGGAATTACTGGAATAGCCTTTAATATCATCCATTCAGGTTTATTCTCCTTATTAATATTTGCATCTTTAAAAGACTCTACTACTTGAAGTCTTTTCAAAGCTTCCATTTTTCTTTGTTTGGAAGATTCAGTATTAGCTTTATGCCTTAATTCATATGAAAGTTCATTTAAATCTATTCTAGATAAAAGTTCAATCAAACATTCTGCGCCCATTTTAGCAATAAACTTATTTGGATCCTCATCATCTAAAAATTGATTTTCCTGAGCTAAATTGTCAACTATATTAATATATTCTTCTTCTGTAAGAAAATCCATCTTATTAATAGGTTCTCCTTCAATATTAACAGCTAAACCAGGTTGAATAACTACATATCTTTCATAATATATAATCATATCTAATTTTTTAGATGGTAACCCTAGAAGATAACCTATCTTATTCGGTAAAGAACGAAAATACCAAATATGAGCTACAGGAACTACTAAATTAATATGACCTACCCTATCTCTTCTAACTTTTTTTTCAGTTACTTCAACACCACATCTATCACAAATAATTCCTTTGTATCTAATTCTTTTATATTTTCCACAAGCACATTCATAATCTTTTACAGGACCAAAAATTCTTTCACAAAACAAACCATCTCTTTCAGGTTTATGAGTTCTATAATTTATAGTTTCTGGTTTAAGGATTTCTCCTCTAGATGAAGCTAAAATTACTTCAGGAGAGGCTAGACCTATTGATATTTTTGAAAATTTCTTAGACTTATTAATTTCAATTTTTCTTGACATAATAATTCGTTTTTTTATTCTTCTAGTCTAATATCTAGACCAAGACCTTTAAGTTCATGCATTAATACGTTAAATGATTCCGGTAAACCAGGATCAGGCATCTTTTCGCCCTTTACTATAGCTTCATAAGCCTTGGCTCTTCCTTGAACATCATCAGATTTAATTGTTAAAATTTCTTGTAAAGTACTCGATGCTCCATATGCCTCAAGAGCCCATACCTCCATTTCTCCAAATCTCTGTCCACCAAATTGTGCTTTACCACCTAAGGGTTGTTGAGTAATTAAAGAATAAGGTCCAATTGATCTTGAATGCATCTTATCATCGACCATATGCCCTAATTTCAACATATAGATAACTCCTACAGTTGCTGCTTGGTCAAACCTTTTTCCAGTTCCTCCATCATACAAATAAGTATGACCAAATTTGGGAAGATCTGCTTCATCAGTTAATTCATTTATTTGATCTAAAGTAGCACCGTCAAAAATTGGAGTAGAAAACTTTCTTCCTAATTTAAGACCTGCCCAACCTAATACCGTTTCATAAATTTGACCAATATTCATTCTTGAAGGAACCCCAAGTGGGTTTAAAACTATATCAACTGGTGTCCCATCTTCTAAGAAAGGCATATCTTCTTGTCTTACAATTCTAGCAACAATACCTTTATTACCATGCCTTCCTGCCATTTTATCCCCCACCTTAAGCTTTCTCTTTTTAGCAATATATACTTTTGCTAATTTTAAAATTCCAGGAGGAAGTTCATCTCCAACTGAAATTGTAAACTTTTCACGTCTATGCATTCCTTGAAGATCATTTTCTTTAATTTTATAGTTATGTAATAAAGAAACAACTAATGCATTAGTTTTTTTATCAACTGTCCATTGACCAGAAACTAAATGGGTATACTCTTCAACTTTATTAAGCATTTTTAAAGTATATTTTTTTCCCTTATAAAGTATTTCTTCACCAAGATCATTAAATATCCCTTGACATGTTTTTCCATTCAAAATCAAATAAAGCTTTTCTATAAGCTTAGCCTTAAGGGCTTTAAATTTATCTTCAAATTGAATTTCAAGTTGACTTAAAAGTTCTTTGTCTTCAGATCTTTTCCTCTTGTCTTTAATTGGTCTAGTAAATAATTTCTTATCAATTACAATACCATTTAAAGATGGAGGTGCTTTAAACGATGCGTCTTTAACATCTCCTGCCTTATCTCCAAAAATAGCTCTTAATAACTTTTCTTCTGGAGTAGGGTCTGATTCTCCTTTAGGAGTTATCTTTCCAATGAGTATATCTCCAGGGTGAACTTCAGCCCCAATTCTAATCATTCCATTTTCATCCAGATTCGCAGTAGCTTCTTCACTAACATTAGGAATATCATTAGTAAGTTCCTCCATCCCAAGTTTAGTATCTCTAACATCTAAAGAATATTCATCAATATGAAGTGAGGTAAAAACATCATCTCTAACTACTTTTTCTGAAATAACAATAGCATCTTCAAAATTATAGCCCTTCCAAGGCATAAAGGCAACTTTTAAATTTCTTCCTAATGCAAGTTCTCCTTTTTTAGTAGCATAACCCTCACATAAAACTTGACCTTTATTTACTTCATCTCCCTTGACAACAATAGGTTTTAAGTTGATACATGTGCCTTGATTCGTTTTTCTAAACTTAACAAGAGAATATGTTTTTTCATCTGTATCAAAACTTGTCAATTTTTGATCATCTGTAAGTTTATATTTTATTGTAATTTTTTGAGAATCAACATAAATTACTTTTCCATCATAATCAGCATTTATTAATACTCTAGAATCTGATGCAACCTGTCTTTCAAGACCAGTTCCTACAATTGGAGACTGAGGTCTAAGTAATGGGACTGATTGTCTCATCATATTAGATCCCATCAAAGCTCTATTCGCATCATCATGTTCAAGAAAAGGAATAAGAGATGCTGAAATAGAAGCAATTTGATTTGGAGCAACATCAGTATAATTAACCTGATTTGGATCAATAACTGGGTAATCTGCTTCTTGTCTAGCAATTACTTTTTCAGATGTAATTTTGCCATTTTTATCCTTTGGAATATTAGCTTGAGTAATTAATTTCCCTTCCTCTTCTTCTGCACTTAAAAAACTGTAATTTTTTAAATCAACTACCCCATTTTCTACTTTTCTATATGGCGTCTCTATAAATCCAAGATTATTTACTTTAGCAAAAACACCTAATGATGAAATCAAACCAATATTTGGACCTTCTGGAGTTTCAATTGGGCACAATCTACCATAATGAGTATAATGAACATCTCTAACTTCAAATCCAGCTCTTTCTCTAGATAAACCACCAGGACCTAATGCAGAAAGTCTACGCTTATGTGTAATTTCTGCTAAAGGATTTGTTTGATCCATAAATTGAGACAGTTGATTTGTCCCAAAAAAAGAATTAATAACTGAAGATAATGTTTTGGCATTAATTAAATCTATAGGGGTAAAAACTTCATTGTCCCTAACATTCATTCTTTCCCTAATAGTTCTTGCCATTCTTGATAAACCTACACCAAACTGAGTTGAAAGTTGCTCGCCGACAGTTCTAACTCTTCTATTTGAAAGGTGATCAATATCATCAATTTCTGATTTTGAATTAATTAATTCAATTAAATATTTAATTATAGTAATTATATCTTCCTTAGTTAAGACCAACTTATCCATTTCAATATTAAGCCCTAACTTTTTATTCATTCTATACCTACCTACTTCACCTAAATTGTATCTCTGATCAGAGAAAAACAACTTATCAATAATTCCTCTTGCAGTTTCTTCATCAGGTGGCTCAGCATTTCTTAATTGTCTATAAATGTGTTCAACAGCTTCTTTTTCCGAATTTGTAGGGTCTTTCTGTAAAGTATTATGAATAATAGCATAATCTGAAAATTGACCATCAATTTTATGAAGAAGAATAGTCTTTGTATTAGTCTCTAAAATTTCTAAAATATTGTCTTTATCAATTACAACGTCCCTGTCTAAAACAATTTCATTTCTTTCAATTGAAACAACCTCTCCTGTATCTTCATCAACAAAATCTTCAAACCAAGAATTTAAAACCCTAGCAGCTAATTTTCTGCCTAAATACTTTTTAAGACCAGATTTTGAAACTTTAACTTCCTCAGCTAAATCAAATATTTCTAATATATCTTTGTCTCTTTCATAACCTATTGCTCTTAACAAAGTAGTAACGGGTAATTTCTTTTTTCGATCGATATAAGCATACATTACACTATTAATATCAGTAGCAAACTCAATCCATGAACCTTTAAAAGGAATTACTCTAGCAGAGTATAGTTTAGTTCCGTTTGCATGAAATGATTGCCCAAAGAATACTCCTGGAGATCTATGTAATTGTGAAACTACAACACGCTCAGCACCATTAATAATAAATGTTCCACTTGGTGTCATATAAGGAATTACACCTAAATAAACATCCTGAACTATTGTCTCAAAATCTTCATGTTCTTCATCAGTACAAAAAAGTTTTAACCTTGCTTTTAATGGAACACTGTAAGTTAAACCTCTTTCAATACATTCTTGTATTGAATATCTAGAAGGGTCTACAAAATAATCTAAAAACTCTAAAATAAATTGATTTCTAGAATCTGAAATTGGGAAATTTTCTAAGAAAGTATTAAAAAGTCCTTCATCCGTTCTTTCATCTGACTTAGTTTCTAATTGAAAAAAATCTTGAAATGATTTAATCTGAATATCTAGGAAATCTGGATAATCAGGAATATTAGTAGCTGAAGCAAAGTTTAATCTATTTGTATTATTATGCATTGAAATCAATTTAAATTAAAAGAACGTTAAAAAACTATTAGGTACTAAGGATTTCCCCTAGTACCAAGGGAGTTGCAAATGAAACTAAAGCGTAAATAGAATTATTTTAATTCTACTTCTGCTCCAGCTTCTTCAAGTGACTTTTTAAATCCTTCAGCTTCATCCTTAGAAACTGCTTCTTTAATGTTACTTGGCGCATTATCAACAAGTTCTTTAGCTTCTTTCAAGCCAAGTCCTGTCAATTCCTTTACAAGTTTTACTACAGCTAATTTTGAACCGCCTGCTGCAGTTAAAACTACATCAAATTCTGATTTTTCCTCAGCTGCTTCTCCACCTTCTCCAGCTGCAGGTCCAGCTGAAACTACTGCTGTAGCTGCTGGTTCGATACCATATTCACTTTTAAGAATCTCTGCTAACTCATTAACTTCTTTAACTGTTAGATTAACTAATTGTTCTGCAAAATCTTTTAAATCTGCCATTTTATAAATATTTATTGTTATTATTATTTTTAATTACTCTTTTTTTATTACTCTTTTTTATTCGCAAGAGTTTTTAAAACTCCTGAGATCTTTGATTTACTTGATAGTAAAGCTGAAATAAGGTTTTTAGTTGGAGACTGTAAAATTGTAATAACTTCTCCAAGTAATTCCTCTCTTGATTTAATTCTAGCTAAAAACCCAACCTGATCATCTCCAAGATATACAGCATCTTCAATAGATGCGCCTTTCAATATTGGTCTTTCAGATTTTTTTCTAAACTCTTCAATTAATTTAGCAGGCAAATTACCAACCTTTGAATACATTAAAGCAGTATTACCAACCAAAACTTGGTTTAATTCTCCAAAGTCTTTTTCAGATGCTTCCATTGCTTTTGCAAGCAAAGAATTTTTTACAACCGATAATTTAATGTTTGCCTTAAAACAAGCTCTTCTTAATTTACTTGTTTCAATAGCATTAAGACCTGAAGTATCTGTCATGTAAATATTAGTATTATCTGCTAATTCAGCAGTCAACCTTTCTATTACTTTAGATTTTTCTTCTCTTGTCATTTTTACTTTTTTAACTAAATATTAGTATCAATATTAATACCTGGACTCATTGTGCTTGACATAGAAATACTTTTCAAATAAGTTCCCTTAGATGAACTAGGTTTTAGCTTAATTATATTTTGGATTAACTCAAGTGAATTGGCATAAATTTTTTCTGCATCAAATGAAACTTTACCAATTGAAGCATGAATAATTCCTGACTTATCTACTCTAAAATCAATTTTACCTGCTTTTACATCAGAAACAGCCTTGGAAATATCCATAGTAACAGTACCTGTTTTTGGATTAGGCATTAAACCTCTAGGACCTAAAACCTTACCAAGAGGTCCTAATTTACCCATAACACTTGGCATAGTAATAATCACATCAATATTTGTCCAACCATCTTTGATTTTTTGTAAATATTCATCAAGACCAACATAATCTGCACCAGAATCTGTAGCTTCTTTTTCTTTGTCAGGAGTAACAAGAGCAAGTACTTTTACATTTTTTCCTGTTCCATTTGGAAGAGTTACTACTCCTCTTATATTTTGATCCGCTTTTGTAGGATCAACTCCCAAACGAATTGCTAAATCTACAGAAGCATCGAAATTGTTACTAGTAACTTCCTTCACAACTGACGAAGCTTCTTTTAATGAATATGTTTTATCATTCTCAAATTTAGTCAAAGCAATTTTTCGCTTTTTTGAAATTTTTGTCATAATCTTAAATTAAAAAATTAAAAAGGAGCTTTTCCTTTCACTTTAATACCCATTGACCTAGCTGTTCCAGCTACCATTTTCATAGCAGACTCAATAGTAAATGCATTTAAATCAACCATTTTGTCTTCAGAAATCACTTTAACTTGATCCCAAGATACAGTGGCAACTTTACTACGATTTGGTTCACCGGATCCTTTTTTAATCTTAGCTGCTTCCAATAATTGTACTGCTGCTGGTGGGGTTTTAACAACAAATTCAAAAGACTTATCCTTGTAAACTGTAATTGATACAGGTAATATCTTACCAGGTTTGTCTTGAGTTCTTGAGTTAAATTGCTTACAAAACTCCATAATATTAACACCAGCTGCACCTAACGCAGGTCCAACAGGTGGTGAAGGATTGGCAGCACCCCCTCTAATTTGCAACTTCATTACTTTTTCTAATTCTTTAGCCATTATTAATATTTATTATCTCTTAAATAATTGGAAGCTATTTAAGAAACGATTTATATTGTAACATTTATATTTTCTCAACTTGCATATATGATAACTCCAAAGGAGTTTTTCTACCAAATATTTTAACCATAACCTCTAACTTTCTCTTATCCTCATTAACTTTTTCAACTGCCCCGTTAAAACCGTTGAATGGGCCATCTATTACTTTAATATTCTCACCAATAACAAATGGAATTGCAATGTTTTCTGATTCAGTTGACAACTCATCAACCTTACCTAACATTCTATTAACTTCAGCTGTTCTTAAAGGAACAGGATCACCACCTTTTGTTTCTCCTAAAAATCCAATAACGTTTGGAAGAGATTTTATAATATGAGGGATTTCACCAGATAAATTTGCTTTAATCATAATATATCCAGGAAAATAAACTTTCTCTTTATGAACTTTCTTTCCTTTTCTTATTTGGACTACTTTCTGAGTAGGAACCAAAATTTCTTCAACAAGTTTAGAAAAACCAAGTCTATTAATTTCAGACTCCATATAAGATCTAATTTTATTTTCCTGACCACTAACAGCCCTAACAACATACCACTTTTTAATATCTGTATCGGACATTTTATTTAATTAATAAATTCAAAATAAATTTTAACAACTCTTGATAAAATTGTATCAGCAATCCAAATAAGTAATGCGAAAATTATAGAAAAAACTAGTACAACTACTGTCAAACGTGAAAGTTCATTAATAGGAGTCCAAGAAACATGTTCTTTCAATTCTGAAAAAGACTCCTTAATATAAGAAACTATATTCATTTTCAAATTTTGCACGGGTTGAGAGACTCGAACTCCCGACACCTGGTTTTGGAGACCAGTGCTCTACCAACTGAGCTAAACCCGTCTCTATTGGTGTCATTTAATACACCCTACATTTTTAGCCATAAAAGGCATCCACAAATTATGCAGATACCTTTTACAGAATTTTTTATTACTTTAATCTAAAATCTCAGTAACCTGACCAGCACCAACTGTTCTACCACCTTCTCTAATAGCAAATCTTAATCCAACACTACAAGCAATTGGACTAATTAAATCTACAGTAATAGTAAGGTTATCACCTGGCATTACCATTTCAACTCCTTTAGGAAGTTCAATATTACCAGTTACGTCAGTTGTTCTAACATAAAACTGTGGTCTATAATTGTTATGAAATGGAGTGTGTCTTCCACCTTCTTCTTTCTTTAAAATATAAACCTCTGCTTTAAATTTACCATGAGGTTTAACTGAACCTGGTTTACAAATTACCATTCCTCTTTTAATATCAGTTTTTTCTATTCCTCTTAAAAGAATTCCAACATTATCCCCTGCTTCTCCTCTGTCTAAAATTTTTCTAAACATCTCAACTCCTGTTACAGTAGATCCAAGTTTTTCAGCTCCCATTCCAATAATATCAACAGAATCTCCGGTATTTGCAACACCAGTTTCAATTCTACCAGTTGCTACAGTTCCTCTACCAGTAATTGAAAATACATCTTCAACAGGCATTAAAAAATCTTTTTCAACATCCCTTTTAGGAAGTTCAATCCAAGAATCAACATTTTTCATCAATTCCATAATAGTATCAACCCATTTTTGTTCTCCGTTCAAGGCACCTAGAGCAGATCCTAAAATTACAGGACCATTATCTCCATCATATTCATAAAAGTTTAATAAATCTCTTACTTCCATTTCGACAAGCTCTAATAATTCTTCATCATCCACTTGATCAGCCTTATTAAGAAAAACTACAATTCTAGGAATACCAACTTGTCTTCCTAAAAGTATATGTTCTCTTGTTTGTGGCATTGGCCCATCAGAGGCAGCAACTACAAGAATTGCACCATCCATTTGAGCAGCACCAGTAACCATGTTTTTTACATAATCCGCGTGTCCAGGACAGTCAACATGTGCATAATGACGATCCGCTGTTTGATATTCAACATGCGAAGTGTTAATAGTAATACCTCTTTCTTTTTCCTCAGGAGCATTGTCAATTTGATCAAAGCTTTTTGCTTCAGAAAGTCCTGCATCTGCTAAAACCTTAGTAATAGCTGCAGTTAAGGTTGTTTTACCGTGATCTACGTGTCCAATTGTACCAATATTTAAGTGGGGTTTTGAACGATCGAAAGTTTCCTTTGCCATAATATATTGTTTTATTACTTTTAAAATGAGCGCAAATATATAAATTTTATATCAAAAAAATTAATAAAAATGCATTTTTTTATCTCATATAAACGATTATTAATAATATTAAAAAATAAAAAGTTGATTTTGCAATAAAAATGGAGTCAAATTAATTGTATTTCTTTAACCACTAAAAGTGTATTATTTCAATTTTTCTTATTAAAATCTTTTGTCATTAAAACCCAATAATTTGGATCTAGAATAACATTTTTCGGTTCCTTATCAACATCTATTATAAATAAATTTGTTTTTTTTCTGACTTCAATTAATTCTGTACTATGTATATTATTTTCATAAACAATCCCAACTTCAATTGGCATTTCAAATAAACTACCATCAGATTGAACCTGATTTAAGTTAATGATTAATTGATTTTTATCATAATGCCAATCTCCTTTTAATTTTAGAATTCCTGGTTTATACAACCATTGATCAAAAAACAGTCTCAAATCTTTATTTGAGACATACTCCATTATTTTTCTAAAATCAGATGTTGTTGCATTTAAATCTTTATATTTTTTATAATAAGCTCTAATTCCTTTCCAAAAAATTTCAGTGCCTAAAACACCCCGAAGCATGTGTAAAACCCAACTGCCTTTTTGATAAGTTTGCGAACTTGTAACGTTTTTCATATTCTTCAAATTATCATGAACAATTTGATAATTTGGATTTTTATTATAAAATGAATCTACTCTCTTTTGACTTGATTCAAGTCCTTTAATAAATTCCTCTCTCCCATATTCATTCTCAATAAATAACAAAGTGAAATACGTAGCAAACCCTTCGCTTAACCAAACATCATCCCAATCATATTCTGTTACTGAATTGCCAAACCATTGATGAGCAATCTCATGAATAACCACATTCCTCCAACGTTTATTACGATCACCTACAACAGATTTATCGCTATAAAGAATTGCTGAAGCAGCTTCCATACCTCCACTTACGCTGTTGGACTGTATATTGGCAAGTTTTTCATATGAAAATGGTCCAATATAATTACTGTAAAATTCTAAAACTTTTTTTGTTGGTTCTGCAAAATCATAAAATCCAGCATCTCTATCTTGTTTAAACACCCAAGTTTGAATTGATTTACCATCAAATTCATCGACATATTGAACTGCAAAATCAGCAGCACCTAAAACAAATAACCATGTAGCAATTGGAATCGATTGCTTCCAATGGGTTATCCGTTTATTGTTATCCAAATTACTTTCTTCAACTTTAAGACCATTTGATACAATTTGATAATGATCTGGTGCTATAACTATAAATTCACACATAGCTTTATCATAAGGGTGATCAATAGTGGCAAGCCAATGACGAGTTAGGTTTGGCCAATTATCACTAAAAAAAGTACGATCTCCATATTTATTTTTACCAATTATCAAGCCGCTTTGTGGAATTCCTTTGTACTTAATTTTAAATTTAGAAAATTGATTTAATAAGGATGGTTCAGGTAAGTCTATTAAAAGTTCATCATTCTTATGAGAAAAAATTAATGCTTTACCATCAGAAGAAACCTCACTAACAATCATTCCTTTATTTTCTAATTTACTAGAGGCATTTATTAAATCTAATCGTAATTTCTTTACACCTGATCCTAAAAACCTAATATCAATAATAACTTCACAAATAATCTCATCTGTGGCATCTGATAATTCTATATTAAAAGTATAGTTTATAGCATCTATTTTTGGGTTTTTTGGATAATTATCTTTAATAGCAAATGTTTTATTTGAAAAACATAGAATTATAATTAAAAAAAACAGGGAAATATTATTCTTTAGTATTACCATAACCTAAATATTATTTTATTAAATCTTTTTTAAACTTACTAATATTAAAAATTATCATTAAATTGTTTCCATATCAAGTTAATAAATAAAAATTATTAATATCAACAACTATAAAGTAATAATGAGTTTTTACAAATTTTTTTTAATTTCTGCTACACTAATATTATCAAATAATTACAATCTTTATTCTCAAGAAAAACATTATTATCAAACTGACTTTACAATAGGTGAATTTCAAGCTAGAAGATCTAAAATTTTTAATGAAATTGGAACGAATTCGATTGCTTTAATACAAGGAGGTGCAAGTGTTGCTGGTTTTAAAGTTTTTAGACAAACCAACACTTTTTATTATTTGTCTGGAATTGAAGAGGGGCATGCATACTTGTTGTTAAATGGAAAAAACAAAAAGACAACCATTTATTTGCCTAGGAGGGAAAATAATAGAGAAAAAAGTCAAGGAAAAATTTTATCCTTTGATGATGCTGAATTAATTAAAAAATTAACTGGAATAAACAATGTTAAATCATTAGATCGTCTTGGAAATGACTTGGTTGGAACGGGTCTTATAAATGGTCCTAATCCTACATTATATACCCCATTTAGTCCAGCAGAAATGGGAAATGACAGTAGAGATGAAATATTACATGGACATGCTCGTGCTGCGGCTGACCCATGGGATTCTAGTACCACACGTGAATCAAGATTTATTAAACTAATTAAGGATCGTTTCCCTGAATTTAAAATCAGAGATTTATCTCCTTTACTAGACTCAATGCGTTTAATAAAAAGTCCAAAAGAAATCGAAATTATTAGAAAAGCTACAGAAATTGCAGGTTTAGGTATAATTGAAGCAATGAGATCAACAAAACCTGGTATTTACGAATTTCAACTGGATGCAGCTGCAAAATATATTTTCTATCAACATGGTTCACAAGGGGATGGGTACCCCGCTATTATTGGTGGTGGATCTAATGCTTATATGGGACATTATTTTAGAAAAAAGGATATTTTAAAAGATGGTGATTTAGTACTTATGGATTATGCGCCAGATTACCATAATTATACTAGTGATGTTACCAGAATATGGCCTATTAATGGAGTTTTTAATAAAGGACAAACTGAATTATATGAGTTTATAGTCTCTTATAGAGATGCTTTATTTAAATATATAAAACCAGGCACAAATTCAAATAAGGTGTTAAGTAAAGCAGCTAAAGAAATGAAAGAATATCTTAAAGGAAAAACATTTTCAAAACCAAGATATTTAAAAGCTGTTCAAAACGCACTATCATTCAGAGGTCACTTTCAACATCCTGTTGGAATGGCTGTACATGATGTTGGAAGAGTTCATGGAATTGACCTTAAAGAAGGAATGGTTTTTACTATTGATCCTATGATATGGATTCCTGAAGAAAAATTATACATAAGAATTGAGGATGTAGCTGTAGTTACAAAAAACGGTGTTGAAAATTTAAGTGCTTTTGTTCCTTCTAAAATAGAAGAAATAGAAAAAACAATCAAAGAGAAAGGATTATCAGAATTTAGACCCTCAAAATCTTTACCATTACAAGATTAAAACTTCAGCCAAAAATAGATTATTTAAAATTCTTAACTCCTCGCTTTGTTTTAATAATTACAACTCCATTTCCTGCTCTAGAACCATATATTGCTGCTGCTGCATCCTTAAGAATAGAAATAGATTCAATATCATTTTGATCTATATCATCTAAAGTTGTTTCAATTCCGTCAACAATAATAAGTGGAGGATCACCAAAGTTTCTAATAAAGATTGATGAGTAATCCCCTAGTTCATTACTTTCACGTACCCTAAGACCAGGAACTTGGCCACTGAGTGCTTCAGATGTGTTGTGTTTAGGAGTTTTAGTTAATTTTTTACTAGAAACAGTACTTATTGCAGTACTTATGTTCTTTTTTTGTTGTGTACCATAACCAATATTAACTTCTTCCGTTGAATTACTAGTATTACCAACTTTAATAATTGAACAAGAAAAACCAAGTAGAACAAATAGTAATAGTACCTTTTTCATAAACTGTAATATAATGATTATCAATATCTAATCCTAGACAAGCTATAATAGTAATCGCTTAAAAGTTTAGTTGAAAAACACCTAAATTTTGGAAGAGATTAAATTAAATTTAAATAACTTAGAAATATGAAAAAACTAATTCTACTATTACTATTTATTCCACTAACTGGCTTTTTATTTTCTCAAGAGAAATATGAAATAGATTGGGAAACTGTTGCAAAAATTCGTGAAGAAGGTTTTCAGCGTTCTGAAATTGCTAATACTTTATCTTATATGACCGATGTGCTAGGAGCCCGTCTAACTAATTCAGAAGATATGAGGCGTGCCCAAGATTGGGTAATTAAAGAGATGAAGCGCATTGGGTTAAAAAATACTAAAATTGAACCCTTCATGGATTATGGAGTTAGTTGGGACAATGAATATTTTTCTCTTCATCTCTTAGAACCAGATCAGCAAGTAATGGTTGGTTATCCAATAGCACATACTCCAGGGATAGATGGTAGAAAAAAATTATCCGTTAGTCTTGTGGAAATAAAAACTAAATCTGATTTAAAAAAGTATAGAGGTAAATTAAGAGGGAAAGCTGTTTTAGCTACGCCACCACCAAAAATTGATTTAGATAGATATAGGAAGGGTACTCCTCGATATACTGATAGTGAATTATTTGAGATTTCACAAAAACCATTTCCAAAGGAACCAAGGGGTCCTCTCCCTCCATCTAATCCTGATTTAGTTTCAGCAATTGAAAGAAATTCTTTTTTTAAAGATGAAGGCGTAATAGCAATATTAGAATCACGCAGCGGATGGATTGCAGCGGTTAGAGGGTTCGCTCGCCCAGGCGCTAAGCAAGACAAATGGGGACGTGAAGAAACATTAGATCATTTGCCAATTGTTGCTGTTACACCTGAACACTATAATAGGATGGTTCGTATTGCAAAAAGAGACATTCCAATAAAAATAGAGTTAGAAATAAGAAATAAAATTGGTAAAAACAGGAGAAAAGCCCGAAATACGATAGGTGAAATCCCAGGGACAGATCTTAAAGATGAAATCGTTATGCTAGGCGCTCATCTTGATACGTGGCATGCTAGTCCAAACGCGAGTGACAATACTTCAGGTGTAGCTGTAATGTTAGAAGCCATGCGTATATTAAAAGCAATTGATGCCAAACCCAGAAGAACTATTCGTGTTGCCCTCTGGTCAGGTGAAGAACAGGGGCTCTACGGTTCTAAGGAATACGTAAATAAACATTTTGGTAATCCAAATGATCCTGCCATTGGTAAAAAAAGAGATTATGATAAATTTTCTGCTTATTTTAATCAGGATTATGGACCGGGTCAGTACCGTGGAATTTATTTGCAAGATAATGAACATGTCCGACAAGCATTTACAGCTTGGATGTCACCCTTTAAAGATCTTGGAATGAATACTATCGGGTCACAAAGTTTAGGCAGTACTGATCATATTCCATTTGATAGGGTGGGTTTACCAGCTTTCCAATTTTTGCAAGATAGAGTGGGAGGTACAGGTGGGCATACTAATCTTGACTATTATGATACTATCCCAATTGAAGATATAAAAAAGAATGCTGTAATTGTTGCTTCATTTGTATATCATACCGCAATGCTTGATAATCCATTACCTCGAAAAAATAATTAATAGCATATCTTCTTCTTTTAATATTATTGTAGGTATTAATCTTAAAACTTAATAATTGACAAAAATTTAATATTCGATATAAATGTAAATTAGAACAAGTTTATTATACTATGACTTTATTATTGTTTATTGATTTCAAATAAGCCGTCGTCATTTATCTTTAAACTTTTATTAATTAAATCATTATTCATTAAAGTTTGTAGTTTATTTATTACTTTTTTGTTTTTATCTAACACTGGAATTCCATCTTCAATTTGCATAATTGAAATAATTTTTCCGCTAACTAAATCCCCTTTTTTATTGATTTTAAATTTAATAATTGGAGCAATTCCTTTTGCACCACTTAAATCAAACCTTCCATAGGTTGCAAAATTACCCATACTATATGTAATTATTTTCCCTTTATACATGTCTATAGCACGTGTTACATGTGGACCATGACCAAAAACCACATCAGCACCAGCATCAATCATGTTTTTTGAAAATTGATAAGGATTTCCGCGGTTTTCACCTAAATAGTATTCAGTTTTATTAGTGATTTGTTCAAATTTTATTCCTTCTCCTCCTCCATGAAAAGAAACAATAACTATATCTACTCGTTGTTTTAATGATTTAACAATAGCAACAGCTTCCATAGTATTATTTAAAGATACTGTTCCTCTATTTGGAGAAAATGCACAAAACCCTATATTCCAACCATTAACTTTAAATTCAGCAGTTGGATAATCAAGCGTACCTGCAAAATTAATATTTACTTTTTTTAATAATTCTATAGTATTAATAATACCTTTTGTATCAAAATCATTAATATGATTATTAGCAATGCTTAATAAATTAAATCCAGCATCTTTAAAATGATTAACATAATGATCTGGCATTTTAAAAGCATAACATTTTTTAGGATCATTACAGATTTTAGTGGTTGGAATATTTTCACTCAAGATGACTCCCTCAAGATTACCAAAAGTAATATCTGAATTTTTAAGAAACCTTGATACGTTTTTAAAAATATCTTTACCATCATTTGGAGGTAAATAAGATTTTGAAGGATAATTAGTGCCAATCATCATATCTCCTACAGCTGTGATGTTTAGAAAATCTGATTTATTTTCATTAAAGTCAATTAAATTTAATTGTGCATTTAATTGAAAGAATGATAGTAATAAAAATAGGTTCAAATAATACTTCATTGAATTAAAAAGGATTTTCGAAAATAACACTTCATCAATTTCACGATTAAAGGTAATTAATATGAGTTTAAAAGAATTAATTAACTTTATAGAAATGAAAAAACTAATTAACAATAAATTCAAATTATATGAAAAACTTTTTTTTACTAATAACATTAATGTTCGCGTTAAGTATAAATGCGAATACTGATCCAAATGACTTTGAAGAATTAAAAAAATTAGAGGGGAAATGGGTTGGGACACTAGAAAGAAGCAATGATACCACAGATGATTTCACTTTAGAGTTTAGTATAACATCTAATGGAAGTGCTATTCTTGAAGAAAGTAATACAGGAGGCACCGAAATGTTAACGATATTCAATAACCATAACAATGAATTATTATTAACACATTATTGTGGTTTACAAAACAAGCCTGTTTCCATACTTGAAACTACTAATAATGGTAAATTTACTTTTCAAACAGATTCCAAAAGGAGTGGATTAAGTTTAGAAAAAGACACATTTGTAACTTCATGGGAAATTGATCTGATGCCTGACGATGAAAATAAAATTTTATACAAGTATACCGTAAGTGGTCCAGCTGGTGTTGTCTTTACGGCTTCTGCAGAAATGTCTCGAATATAAAGATAGATCGCTACACTACACATTCTAACAAAGCCCCCTTTATTGGGGGTTTTTTCTTAGATAATATTAAAAATAAGCAATCCAAGACAAGCTATAATAACCAGCTACAAAAGACCTGGCATTTGAATATCAAAAATAATTAAAAACACTATTAAGAAAAAGCCAATAAGAAAATTTAAAGAGACCCCTTTTAACCCAGTCCATATAATTCTACCTAAACTATGTTTTGTCGTTTCTTTCAAATATTTTGTTTGTTCCTTTTTTAAAAACTTTTTATATGCAAAATCTGCAAAAACTAGAGGAATTCCAAAAAATAAATAATTTGGAATATTTGGAAAAAACAAGATTAAGAACAACACTATTAAGGATATGATTATAGTATATAACCACAATTCTCTGAAAATTTCCTTGTTGTAAGATTTAGGGTATGTTTTTTTTAAAAAGAGCGAAGGAGGTTTTTCAGGAGTTAATTTTTCAAATACTTTTAGATTAGAAATAACCATCAAAGCAACTCCAAATATTCCAAAAAATAATGAGGAAACTCTAATGGCTTTTAAGCTGAATAATTTATAATCAGTTAATCTGTTTGTCATTTTCATAAATTTTGTTTTTAAATATTAGCTGAGCCAATGTCGAGATTTGAACTCGAGACCTCTTCCTTACCAAGGAAACGCTCTACCCCTGAGCTACATCGGCAGAATAAATATTTGAGCGGGAGACCGGGTTCGAACCGGCGACATTCAGCTTGGAA
>ENA-UZXA01001118-UZXA01001118.1-metagenome-genome-assembly--contig:-Day-1-1m-contig-1118_pt1 | contig 33312 bp, 29 predicted proteins | sample MGYA00260336_ERZ794896 | MGnify/ENA metagenome assembly ERZ794896
ATGGAGATGGCAAAAATAGGTCCAGGAATTGCTGGTGGAAACAATAGACAAACTTTAACTGATGAAGATGCTGAGGGGCGTGCACTTTTTCAAAAGTGGTGTGAGGCTTCTGGTTGCACAATGGGTTTAGATCAAATGGGAAATATGTTTGCGACAAGGCCTGGTTCGGACCCAGAAGCTTTACCAGTTTATGTTGGTTCGCATCTTGATACACAACCTACTGGTGGAAAATATGATGGCATTTTGGGAGTGTTGGGTGGATTGGAAATTATTAAAACCCTTAATGATCTGAACATTAAAACAAAACATCCTATTGTGGTTACAAATTGGACAAATGAAGAGGGTACTCGGTATGCTCCTCCAATGTTAGCATCAGGAGTGTTTGGGGGAGTTCATACCCAAGAGTGGGCATATGATAGAGTTGATGCTGATGGCAAAAGGTTTGGAGATGAATTAGTACGAATAGGGTGGCGTGGAGATGAAAAAGTTGGAGAAAGAAAAATGCATGCATTTTTTGAACTTCACATTGAACAAGGACCAATACTTGAAGCTGAAAATAAAGATATTGGTGTGGTTACTCACGGCCAAGGTCTATCTTGGACTGAGATTACAATAATAGGTAAAGACAGTCATACGGGTTCAACACCAATGCACATGAGAAAAAATGCTGGCCTTGCTATGGCTAGGATTCTAGAAAATGTAGATGAAATAGCTTTATCGCATGCTCCTCATGCAGTTGGTGCGGCAGGCCACATAGATGTTTATCCAAATTCAAGAAATGTTATCCCTGGAAAAGTTGTTTTTACAGTTGATTTAAGATCACCTGAACTAGCAGTTATAGATGATATGGAACAAAGATTAATGTCAGGTGCTAAGAAAATATGTGATGATATGGGACTAGAAGTATCTTTTGAAAAAGTTGGGGGCTTTGATCCAGTGACTTTTGACGAGAAATGTGTGTCATCAATCCGAAATGCTGCAGAAAGAATGGGTTACAGCCACATGAATATAATTTCAGGTGCTGGTCATGATGCATGTTGGATTAACGGTGTAGCGCCATCTGCAATGGTAATGTGCCCATGTGTTGATGGATTAAGCCACAATGAAGCTGAAGACATATCAAAAGAATGGGCTGTAGCGGGTGCAGATGTATTGATGCATGCAGTGATTGAAACAGCAGAAATTTTAACTTGATGAGTGAAAAAATATTTTCAAATATTAGTTGGGGGAATAGATAATGACAAAAGTTATAAAAGGTGGAACAGTTTGTACTGCTGATCGAGCATATAAAGCTGATGTATTAATTGAAGATGAAATAATAAAGCAAATTGGCCAAGATTTAAAAGGGGATGAATATATTGATGCTGAAGGTGCATATGTAATTCCTGGAGGGATTGATCCTCATACCCATTTAGAAATGCCTTTTATGGGCACTACAGCTGCTGAAACATTTGAAACTGGAACATGGGCAGCTGCGTGTGGTGGTACAACAATGATTGTTGATTTTTGCCTACCAGGCGCTGATGGTAGTATTAAAAATGCAATAAATGAGTGGCATCGAAAATCAACTCCACAGATTTGTTCAGACATTGGTTATCATATGGCGATTACTGATTGGAATGAAAATGTATTTGATGAAATGAAAAACGCAGTCGAAATGGGCGTAAATAGCTTCAAACATTTTATGGCATATAAGGGTGCTCTAATGATTGAAGATGATGAAATGTTTGCTAGCTTCAAAAGATGTGGTGAATTAGGTGCATTGCCAATGGTTCATGCCGAAAATGGGGATTTAGTAGCTGAATTACAACAAAAATATTTTGACCAAGGCATTACTGGTCCAGAAGGCCATGCTTACTCAAGACCACCTGAGCTAGAGGGTGAGGCTGCAAATCGTGCTATTACAATAGCTGATACAGCTGGTGTGCCTTTGTATATAGTCCATGTTTCATGTGAACAAACCCATGAAGCCATTAGACGTGCAAGGCAAAAAGGTATGAGGGTTTATGGGGAACCTTTAATTCAGTTTTTAACTTTAGATGAATCAGAATATTTTAATAAAGATTGGGATCATGCAGCCCGAAGAGTAATGAGCCCACCGTTTAGATCAAAAGATCATCAAGATAGTTTATGGGCTGGGTTGCAATCTGGTTCATTGCAAGTCGTTGCAACCGATCATGCAGCTTTCAATACAGAACAAAAACGTGCTGGTAGGAATGATTTTAGAATTATACCAAACGGGTCAAATGGATTAGAGGAGCGTCTAGCTGTCTTGTGGACTGAAGGCGTGGAAACAGGCCGACTTACGCCAGAAGAGTTTGTTGCAGCAACATCAACAAATGTAGCAAAGATCCTAAACATATATCCTAAAAAAGGTGCAATAGTCGAAGGTGCAGATGCAGATATCGTTGTATGGGATCCTAAAATTTCTAAAACTATTAGTCCTAGTAATCACCATTCGATACTAGATTATAATGTTTTTGAGGGCTTTGAAGTCAAAGCACAAGCTCGATACACTTTAAGCCGTGGTGATGTTATCTGGGCTTGGGGGCAAAATAGTCAACCACAGCCAGGGCGCGGTAGATTTGTTCCAAGACCTGCCTTCCCATCAGCTCAAGTTGCTTTAAGCAGATGGAAATCATTAAACTCTCCACGTCAAATTATACGTGATCCCCTTAATATTCCTGCAGGTATCTAAATGAATGAAAGTGTAATATCAGCAAATAACCTTTCGCTGACATTTGAAACTAATGACGGTCCAGTTCATGCTCTTCAAGATATTAATCTTGATATAGAAAAAGGTGAATTTGTTTCATTTATTGGACCATCTGGGTGTGGTAAAACGACCTTATTACGTGTCATTGCTGACTTAGAAACACCAACTAAAGGTGTTGTTAAAGTAAATGATATGTCTGCATCACAAGCTCGAATGGAGAGGGCTTATGGCTATGTTTTCCAAGCAGCAGGTCTTTATCCTTGGCGCACAATCGGCGGTAATATTAAATTACCTCTTGAAATAATGGGCTATGACAAGCTTGAACAAAAAGAACGTGTAACTCAGGTTTTGGAATTGGTTGAATTATCTGGATTTGATAAAAAGTTTCCATGGCAACTTTCTGGAGGAATGCAACAACGAGCAAGTATAGCCCGAGCACTTGCATTTGATGCGGATATATTACTCATGGATGAGCCATTTGGTGCATTAGATGAAATTGTTCGAGATCATTTGAATGAACAGTTATTAAAGCTCTGGGCAACTACAAAAAAAACAATTGGATTTGTTACACATTCCATTCCAGAGGCAGTCTTTTTATCCTCTAAGATCGTGGTCATGTCACCGAGGCCTGGAAGAATTTCCAAAATAATAAATAGCAATCTTCCTTCTGATCGCACATTAGAAATACGAGATAGTAAAGAGTTTTTAGATATTGCTTCACAAGTTCGAGATGAATTGCGAAAAGGTTCATCTGATGAATAAAATAAGAGATTTTTGGAATTTAGTAGGACCTGTATTTACTATCCTCTTAATAATTACAGCAATTTGGTATGCTTCAGCGGTATGGTTAAATTCTGCTTGGGCATATGATAAAGCCAAACGTGCAAATGTTTCCATTTCGTTTTCTGAAATGGTATCTGATACTATGATACAAGAAAAACCGTTATTACCATCTCCACATCAGGTAATTAAAGAAATCTATAAAACTACAGTCTTGAAAAAAGTGACTTCAAAAAGGTCTTTGATCTGGCATGGGTGGATTACACTATCTGCTACATTATTGGGTTTTGCGTTTGGTACAGCTTTAGGCATTATATTGGCTGTGGGAATTGTATTCAGTAAATCAATGGATATGTCTGTTATGCCATGGGTTATTACAAGCCAAACTATTCCAATACTTGCAATCGCGCCGATGATTATTGTTGTTTTAAACGCAGTTGGTGTTTCTGGATTGTTACCTAAAGCAATAATATCAATGTATTTATCATTTTTTCCAGTTGTCGTGGGAATGGTCAAGGGACTGAGATCACCTGACCAAATGCAATTAGATCAGATGCGTACATGGAGTGCCCCAAAAACAACTTCGTTTTGGAAGTTAAGGTTGCCAAGTTCAATGCCTTATTTATTCGCTTCACTCAAAATTGGTGTAGCTGCATCATTAGTTGGAGCAATAGTCGGAGAATTACCTACTGGAGCTGTCGCTGGTTTAGGTGCGCGGTTACTTGCTGGTAGCTATTATGGTCAAACTATTCAAATATGGAGTGCTTTGATATGCGCGGCAATACTTGCGGCAAGTTTAGTTGCAGTAATTGGTGTAATTGAAAGAATTACTCTGCGCAAAATGGGGATACAAATATGACTTGGGTATTTTCAGCTCTTTTAACATGGATAGTCTTATGGCTTATTAATATTCAACTTGCAAAAATAGAAGCAAATAGATTTATAAATTTGCTAGTCCCTGCATTATTTGGATTTTCTATTCTAATTCTTTGGGAGGGATTTGTACGTGGGTTTAATATTAGCCCAATTTTATTGCCTCCACCTAGTGCTATCGCAGTACGTTTTTCTGGTAGTCTTAGTATATTATGGATTGATTTTGTTCAAACATTTATAAAAGGTGCTCTATCAGGCTATATGATAGGATGTATAGCTGCTTTTATAACTGCAGTAGCAGTAGATAAATCAAATTTCTTGAAAAGAGGGCTTTTACCAGTTGGAAATTTTGTAGCAGCTTTGCCGATAATTGGAATGGCACCTATATTGGTTATGTGGTTTGGATTTGATTGGCACTCAAAAGCGGCTGTAGTTGTTGTAATGGTATTTTTTCCAATGCTTGTAAACACAGTTGCAGGTTTGAATGCAAAAGATAATATTCAGCATGATTTGATGAAAACTTATGGTGCGAGTTATTGGCAGAACTTATTAAAATTAAGTTTACCGGCTGCAATGCCGTTTATATTTAATGGATTAAAAATTTGTACAACTTTGGCTTTAATTGGGGCTATTGTTTCGGAGTTTTTTGGTTCTCCTACAAGGGGGATGGGCTTTCGGATTTCAACTGAAGTTGGACGATTATCGCTTGATATGGTTTGGGCGGAAATAACAGTGGCGGCGCTTGCAGGGTCGGCATTTTATGGGTTGATGGCCCTAATCGAGAAGGGTGTAACCTTCTGGCATCCATCACAAAGAAAATAAATGTTTAACAAGGAGAAAATTATGAAAAATATTTTTAAAATAGCACTTGCAGGTGCATTTATGCTTAGTGCACCCGTTGCGCAAGCAGATGATGATGTAACCCTTCAATTGAAATGGGTTACTCAGGCGCAATTTGCCGGATATTATGTTGCGCTAGACAAAGGCTTTTATAAAGATGAAGGCTTAAATGTAACAATTAAGCCAGGTGGCCCAGACGTTGCGCCAGCTCAAGTCATTGCCGGTGGGGGAGCTGATGTGGTTCTTGATTGGATGCCATCAGCATTAGCATCTCGTGAAAAAGGTCTTGATTTAGTAAACATAGCTCAACCATTCAAATCATCTGGAATGTGGCTCACATGTAGAAAAGATGCTGGAATTTCATCACCTGCTGATTTTGCTGATAAAACATTAGGTGTTTGGTTCTATGGTAACGAATTTCCATTCCTAAGCTGGATGAGCAAATTAGGATTGAAAACTGATGGTTCAGCAGGCGGTGTCACTGTGCTGAAGCAAGGCTTTAATGTAGACCCAATATTGCAGGGACAAGCTGCATGCGTTTCAACCATGTCTTACAATGAGTATTGGCAGGTTATAGATGCTGGTTTGTCTGCTGATGACTTAGTTGTGTTTAAGTATGAAGATGAGGGAGTGTCTACATTAGAAGATGGGATGTACGTTCTAGGTGAAAACTTAAAAGATGCAGCATTTAAAGATAAAATGGTTCGTTTCGTCCGTGCATCGATGAAGGGCTGGAAATATGCAGAGGACAATGTGAATGAAGCAGCTGATATAGTTCTTGATAACGATGCATCAGGTGCTCAAACTGAAAAGCATCAAAGACGTATGATGTCAGAAGTTAGCAAATTGACTGCAGGATCAAACGGTTCATTAGAAGCAATGGACTACGAAAGAACTGTTGAGTCTTTATTAAATGGCGGTTCAGATCCAGTAATAACAAAAGCACCAGAAGGCGCTTGGACATCTGAAATTACAGACATAGCATTAAATTAATAAAATTTTGGAAAGCAGGGAAACCTGCTTTCCACTTCAATCCAATAATATTTTCAAAAAACTTAAATTACTAAACTTAACATTTAATAGCTTAATTGAGAAACCTTCATAAGATTAGTTTACTATATCGATTGAAAGCTGTTTAATTACTTTTGATGATAATAATTTCAGCATTAATCAAGAAAGTTTATTAATGAGTATTTTGCTAGAAAACTTCTATATAATTGGATTTGCTTTCTTAGGAATATTAATTTTATTTTCTAACCGAAGAAAGGTATCGCCTTCAGATAATGACTTATCTGGGTCTGAAAATAAAATAAAAATATTAGAATCTGAAATAAGAGCATCTGTTAAAGATGCTGCAAAGTTTACTGCTTTGGCGGATGAACGTAAAAAAGAAGTTGATCGTCTAAATCAAGATTTGTCAAAATTACGAGGTAAATTAGACCTTGAAAATGAAGAAAAAACAAATTTATCAAACAAGGTCTCAGAGTTAATTGCTCAAGGTCTTGCGGAACGCAAGTCTTCAGATGAAAAAATCGAAATTTTAACTCAATTTAGAAAAGATATGGAGTCTAAGTTCAAAGAGTTAGCCAGCGAGGCACTACAATTGCAGGGCGAAAGTTTTTCTAAGTCTAATATAGAAAAATTAGAAGCTACCTTATTACCTTTAAAAGAACATGTGGGTCACTTTGAAAAAGAATTGCGTCAAGTCCATGAGGAAACCGTTAAAGATAGAGAGCGATTGAAGGCAGAGATTAACCAACTTTCAAAGAAATCTGATCAAATATCTCAGAATGCATTGGAACTTTCTAAAGCCCTTAAAGGTGATAGCCAAATGCAGGGTGCTTGGGGTGAAATGATACTAGAAAGTATTCTTGAAAAATCAGGATTAAGGGTTGGAGAAGAGTATGAGATACAAGCACACAGGAAAAATGAAGATGGAGAGCGATTAAGGCCAGATGTTGTGGTTAACTTACCAGGTGGAAAGACTTTAGTAATCGACAGCAAAGTTTCTCTGGTTGCATATACTGACGCTGTAAATTCTGAAAATGAAATTGAAACTATTGAAGCCCAAAAAAGACATATTGTTTCAATCAGAAATCATATCAACGGCCTTTCTGCCAAAGGTTACCAATTTGCAGAAAATTCATCTGTAGATTACGTAATTCTTTTTATCCCAATTGAGGGTGCACTTTCAGAAGCATTACGAATGGATGGTAGGATAACTGAATATGCTATGGAAAAAAATATAACGATAGCAACCCCCACAACTTTAATGATGGCATTAAAAACGATTTCAAATGTATGGGATGTTGAACGTAGAAATAAAAATGCTGAATTGATAGCTGATAGGGCTGGGAAGCTTTATGATAAAGTCAGTGGATTTGTTCTTAATATGGAAAAGGTTGGGGAGAGATTAACCCAAGCACAGGACAGTTATGATACAGCATTTAATCAATTTTCAAAGGGGCGTGGAAACGTACTTTCACAAGTGGAAAACTTAAAAACACTTGGCGCAAAAACCTCCAAATCTATAGATACGGATTTTGAAAATACTGAAGAAATTGAAAATCTTGATGACAATTTAGAAATAAAATAACTCAGAGAAAAAATAAAGATGATAGATTTATACACGTGGACTACGCCAAATGGGCGTAAAGTTTCAATTTTACTAGAAGAACTTGGCGTTCCATATGAGGTGCATTCAGTTGATTTATCTAAAGATGAACAGTTTGCACCTGAATTCATTAAAATTTCGCCAAACAATAAAATACCTGCAATAGTTGATAGGGAAACAGGAGTTGAAATGATGGAAACTGGTGCCATCATGTTATACTTATCTAATAAATATGGAAAATTTCAGTGTGAAGGAAATGAATATTGGCGAATGGTAGAGTGGCTTATGTGGCAAATGGCTGGTTTTGGGCCGATGCTAGGACAGGTTCATCATTTCGTTAAGTACAATAAAGGAAAGTCAGAATATAGCGAGAAACGCTATTATGAAGAAGCTCTACGACTTTACAGTGTGCTTGAAAAACAATTAAAAGATCGAGACTATATAGCTGGAGAAAATAAAGGGACTTATTCCATTGCCGATATGTCTTGTTGGCCCTGGGTTTCTAGATTTGAATGGCAAGAAATTGATCTCAATTTATATCCAAATATTAAGGATTGGTATATCAGAATTTCTAATAGGCCAGCTGTACAAAAAGGTTATTCAATTCCTAAGTTTGTGAATGAAATACCAAAGATTTAGATTTTTATTAGAAATTGGGGAATGAAATGATAATTTATGGTTTAGAAACTTGTCCACTTTGTCAAAGGGCGAAAAAAACACTTGAAGATAACGGAAAAAGTATTTCCTTTCGTGATATTCGTTCCAATCCGCTGAATGATGTAGAGCTAAATGAGCTAATTAATGAGTTTGGTGATAGATTGGTTGATCGTAAATCAAATGATTATAGGTCGTTAAATGTTTGGCTAAAGAATTCTGAAGTAGACGCGCAGATATCTTCACAACCAAAGGTGATGGCTCGCCCTATAATTAGAAATAATAATAATTTTTATCTTGGTTGGGATGATGAAATCAAAAGTCAATTATTACAATTTTAAATAATAATTTATTGGATTATGGCCCTTTCCCATTCTTTTATGAAAGTCTTACGTTTTAATTTATCTAAATAGGTCATTAATGCTGGTTCAAGTATTATGGTTTGTTGACCTGGCTTTAAGAAAAGAGGTGGAAGTGAGTGCGCTGTGTCATTATTCTTTTCTGTCTGGGTATTCAAAAGATGTCTAATAAACGTCTCTGAAGTTTTCACGCGTGATGATGAATTTGAGACTAGAGCAGTACGCATCATATTTGTGGGAAAGTCTGCAGGTAGTATTATTTCGATTTCATCAGATTCCTTTTTTCGGGCTTCTGCGTAACTACCTAATACATTATAAGCTACAGCAATTTTTCCACTTACCAAATCATCTATCATATCGCCTGAGCAGCAATATAGTTTTGTTCCAAGCCCACCCATAACTTCCATTAGTCTCCAGAAAGTTTCCGATGTACGTGCATCTTGAGTAGCAAAAAGGTATCCAAGGCCAGATTTTCTAACATCATATGTTCCAATCTTATTTCTAAAAAAAGTTGGTCTTGATCGAAGCTCCTTGATCAAATCTTGGCGTGTTTGTGGTATTGCTATGTTTTTAAAAGCTTTCTTATTGAGTACAATTGCGGCTGGTTCAATAGTAAACGCAAATAAACTTTGTCTCCATTTAGCCCAGTTAGGATGTTCTATCTGATTGATTTTTTTTGCATAGCCATCATTTACTAGTTTTAACTGTAGATCCATGGCACTTGAAATTATTAAGTCATATTGTTCTGGAGATTTTCTAAAAATTTCATCCAATGATGCTGTTCCAGTAACGAAATATTCAATTTTAACATCTGGATATTTATCTAAAAAGCTTTTGATGATTGGTGCAAAGAATGAGGTGTCAGTACTTGATAAAATTCTTAAGCTATTAGTATTTTTGCCATTTGAGAATACTTTTTTATCTTCCCATTCGTTTGCGCTTAAGGATGATGTGATCAATATTAAAATTAAAATGATAAAGTTACGCATGCACCACCTTTTTCATGATTAGAAAGTTTTAATTTGGCCCCGTGGGCATTTGCTACATCTTTGGCAATTGTTAACCCTAGTCCTGAGCCCACTATCCCATTTGAATTCTGACCTCTTGCAAAGCGTACTGTAAGATTGTCTAAATCCTTAGGAGGAAATCCAGGTCCCTGATCGTGAATTTCGAGAAAAGAAATAGGACTTGTGCCAATAGAAACAGTTATTATGCCTTCATATGGTGAGTATTTTAATGCATTATCAATTAAATTACGAATTGCGTTTTGTATTAAAATAAAGTCACCGTAAAGTTTAATTTTATCTTCTTGTTTGAATTTTAATTCAATATCTTTCATCTCTGCAATGGGCGTAAGATTATCAATCAAATTTTGAACCAAATCATTTAAATTTATAGGTTCTTTTTGTAGATTGTCAGATCTAAAGGTAATCATAGCATGATCTAACAGCTGACTAGCGGCTCTTGATGCCTCATCGATTGCTCTTACCATTGATCTAAGTGCATCACGATTTTCTTTTTTGCTCACTCTTTGAAGTGTTGCATCAGCATGGGAACGAACTGTTGCAAGTGGTGTTCTAACTCTATGTGCTGCTTCAGCAATAAAGTCCTCTGATTGTTTTAACGATAAATCAAGTCTGGTCATAAGTTTGTTTAAAGAAGTAACTAAAGGATACATTTCTGAAGGCACTTTTTTTTCAAATGGGCTGAGGTCTTGAGGGCCTCGTTTTGTTACTGATGAAGCAAGTCGCATTAATGGGCTGATTGTTGTTGCTGTAGCCCAATAAGACAAAAGGGTTACAAGAATAAAAAAACCTGATCCAAATAACGCAACATTTTTTGAAATTCTATTTAATGTTCTAGATAGCGCATCTTGTGTCTGCGCTATAGAAACGGATATTGTAATTCGTTCTTTTTCTCCAATTAAGATACGTTTTGCACTGGCTATGCGTGCATTCGTATCTTTGTATTTAATTGTATTAAATGTACTTATTTCTGCATTAATTTTTTCTGGCAGAGGTAAATCTTCATATCCTGAGATAAGGATATCATCGTTATATATTGAATAGAAAACTCGATCATCTAGCTCTGTGTCAAGCATTGATAAAGAGGCATATGGAAAATCTACTTCGATAGATCCATCTTGAATTACAATTGCATCAAGTATTGAAGAAAGGGACGCTTCTAATATGTCATCTTGACCATTTTGAGCAATTTGAGCCGCATAGCCACGTACAATAAAGAATAATATTATACCAAGAACTGCCGCTCCACTGATTAATGTGAGCATGAGCCTGTTTTGAAGTGAGCCAGAGACTTTCAATTCACTAGTCATTGTCTAACCTATATCCTAATCCTCTGTGTGTACTAATTTTTAGTGATGTACTTTCAAGATGTTTGCGAAGTCTTCCCACATATACTTCGATTGCGTTATCCGAGACATCTTCGTCAAATGCAAACAATCTATCCACAAGTTTTTGTTTGGAAAATATTTGACCACGGGCGTTTAATAATAATTCGAATAGCCTTAATTCTCTATTCCTTAAGTTAACTATTTTACCATTGATGGAGAGTTGTCCTGCTAGAGGGCTGAATGTTACATCTCCAAATTTGATTATTGGTTGTGTAGCTCCAGACTTTCTTCTTAAAACTGCTCTGCATCTTGCATCTAATTCTGCATGGTCAAACGGTTTTGTCACGTAGTCATCAGCGCCCAAATCCAAAATGCTGATTCTGTCAGATACTTGTGATCGAGCAGTTAAAACAATTATAGGAGTATCCTTTTTAAGATCTCGGTGATGCTTAAGAAAGCTTCTACCGTCACCATCTGGGAGCATTATATCAAGTAAAATTAAATCGTATTCACCTGTATCAGAAAATGCAATTGCATCTACTAATTTATCTGCATGATCAATTACATGCCCGTCTAACTTAATGCGAGAACAGATGGCATTTGCAAGTTCATGGTTGTCTTCAACCAAGAGATATTTCATTTTTTTACAGACATTTATTTTTTGTGACAGGTTAGTGACAGGTTGAAATGTTTAGTTATCTAAGTTGGCCAGTTTTAGGCCGCTTGTCAAATGGGAGGATAACATAATGACATTTAATTTAGGTAGAAGAGCTATCGTAGCTGGTGCTGTTGCAGTACTAAGTTTTGGTGCACCTGTTTTAGCAGATGGCCATAAGGTTCTTGATAGTATTCATTTCTTAATTCCTGGTGGTGCAGGAGGAGGCTGGGATGGTACAGCCCGGGGAACTGGCGAAGCATTAACAAATGCTGGTTTAGTTGGTTCGGCATCTTTCGAAAACATGTCTGGTGGTGGTGGTGGTAAAGCCATTGGTTACCTAATTGAAAATGCTGACAGTAATCATGGAACATTAATGGTAAATTCAACACCAATAGTGATCCGTTCACTTACTGGTGTTTTCCCACATAATTTTCGTGATTTAACATTAGTTTCTGGAACAATAGGTGACTATGCTGCCATGGTGGTTGGAAAAGATAGCCCAATTAACTCAATGGCTGATCTGATTTCTGCTTATGAAGCTGATGCATCAGGCACTGCAATTGGTGGTGGTTCAGTTCCAGGTGGAATGGATCATTTAGTTGCTGCTATGGTAATGGAAGCAGCTGGTAAAGATGCTCTTGGCGTGAAATACATTCCATATGATGCGGGTGGTAAAGCTATGGCAGCACTATTGTCAGGTGAAATAGCCGCTCTTTCAACTGGGTTTTCTGAAGCTGTTGATTTAGCAAATGCTGGAGAAGTAAAGATTATTGGAGTTACATCAGACGATCGTGTGAGCGCTGCACCTGATGCGAAAACAATGAAGGAGCAGGGAATAGATACATCTTTTGTTAACTGGCGTGGTTTCTTTGGTGCTCCAGGGCTACCAGCTGATAAAACTGCTATGTACCAAGAAGCGATTGAAAAAATGTATGCAACACCTGAATGGGAAACTGTACGTGCTAGAAATGGTTGGGTTAACATTCATAACTCTGGCGATGACTTTAGGGTTTTCCTTGAAGCTCAGGAACAAGTTATTGGCGATTTAATGAGAAAACTTGGTTTCTTATAATTTACTTTTGGCAAAGCGGGGTACCGCTTTGCCAGTTATTTAGTTAGGACATTCCATGGCGCTCGATCGTTGGATAGCATTGATTATATTAGGTTTTTGTTTAGTCTACGGGTACACAGCGTGGTTTACTATGGATGCCGGACTTGCTCCCTTCATGAAGCGAAATCCTATTTGGCCAAGCACTTTTCCAAAAATCTTATCTGTATTAGGTGCCACGGCATCTTTTTTAATTCTTTTGGGTGTTGAAAAAAGAGAAGAGAAGGTTTTGGATATCGATTATCGCCGTTTACACGAGTATAAATTAGGACAAGCGATATTATTACTCTCATTGATGATTGTATACGCGCTATTATTGCGTCCTGCAGGTTTTATGGTTTCTACAGGGCTTTTCTTAATTTTAGGAAGTATGATTTTAGGTGAGCGAAAGTGGTATATGATGATACCAATCGCATTAATATCGACATTTTTTGTATGGTACCTAGTTCAGGAAGTNNTTAGGCATTTACATGCGTCCATATCCTGCTTGGTTTGGAGTATGATATGTTAGATGGTATTCTTTTAGGTTTACAGACAGCTTTTTCTGTTCAGATGTTATTGATGGTAATCGGTGGATGTTTGATAGGTACTTTTATTGGCATGCTTCCAGGCTTAGGGCCAATGTCGATAATTGCAATAATGATTCCAGTTGCGATATCGATGGGTGATCCTGCTGCCGCAATTATTTTACTTGCTGGAGTATATTATGGTGCAATTTTTGGTGGTTCAACCTCATCTATTTTATTAAATGCCCCAGGTGTTGCAGGTACAGTTGCAACTAGTTTTGATGGCTATCCAATGGCAAAAAAAGGTCAGGCTGGAAAAGCACTAACGGTTGCCGCAATAGCAAGCTTTTGTGGCGGAACTATAGGAGCTGTTTTACTTATGGTTTTTGCTCCAGCACTTTCATCTGTCGCATTATTATTTCATTCTGCTGAATATTTTGCCTTAATGGTTGTGGGCCTATCGGCAATTGCGGCGTTCGCAGGTACTGGGCAAGTTGCCAAAGCATTGCTGATGACTGTAGTTGGCTTGATGCTGGGTACAGTAGGCGAGGGAACAATGTTTAGCTTACCTCGTTTTACAATGGGAATTATGGATCTTCAATCAGGTTTAAGCTTTGTAACATTAGCTATGGCAATGTTTGCTTTGCCAGAAGCTCTTTTTCTTGTCTTAAATCCCCCTAAACCAGGTTCAGGAAAAAGTGAAGAAATTAAAGAGCTACGCATTACTCGACAAGAAGCTAAATCTATTGCGCCAGTTATTGGTAGGCAGTCTATTCAAGGGTTCTTTATTGGTGTTTTACCAGGAGCTGGAGCTACAATTGCGAGTTTTCTTGGATATGCAGTTGAACGTAATATTGCGCCGAAAGGAGAGCAAAAAGAGTTTGGAAAAGGTTCTATAAAAGGTTTGGCGGCCCCCGAAACAGCAAACAATGCAGCATGTACTGGATCATTTGTTCCACTTTTGACACTTGGGATACCTGGGTCTGGAACAACTGCTATTCTTTTGGGTGCATTAATTGCATTAAATGTAACGCCTGGGCCAAGGTTAATGATTGATGAGCCTCAAATATTTTGGGCAGTTATAATTTCAATGTATATAGGTAATATTGTGCTTCTAGTCCTTAATTTACCTTTAATTCCGTATATTGCCAAAATATTAACTATTCCACGAAATTATCTTATTCCATATATTTTATTCTTTACGCTGATGGGAGCATATATTGGTCAAAATAATGCTACAGAATTATTAATATTGGTAGGGTTTGGTGTTTGTGCAACTGCACTTAAATTTGCTGATTATCCACTGGCGCCATTATTGATAGGTTTTATTCTAGGTGGAATGCTTGAAGATAATTTTGCACGATCAATGCAATTATATGATGGTGTAGCTTTTATTACAGCAAGGCCAATGACAATGATTTTATTAGCTTTGGCAGGTTTATTGATTTTATTGCCAAGTATTAGGTCAAAACAGGCAAAAATTAAGGCAAATGGGGTCGCAGACGGAGATTGAAATTTATAAAATATATTTGGCTTTGAGTATTTAAGCGTGCTTTGAAATGAATTATTTTAAATTAAATTACTAACTTGATCTTTATTAAACTCTTTGCCATGATCTGCCTTTCATTATGATATTAAATATTTAATTGGGAGGTTTTATATGTTTCATAAAATACTATTAACTACGGCAGCAATTGCAGCTTCTACCATGACTGTTTCTGCGGAAACAATCCGATGGGCAAGAGCAGGCGATGCTATAACCATGGATCCACATGCTCAAAATGAAGGTCCAACACATGGAATGAATCACCAAATATATGATTCACTACTACAACGTGATATGTCTGGAAATATCATACCTTCATTAGCGCTTAGCTGGGCGGCTTTAGCAGACAATCCAAATGTATGGCGTTTCAATTTACGCCAAGGTGTATCATATCATGATGGTGCGGCTTTTGACTCCGAAGACGTTGTTTTCTCTTTAAACCGTGCAATGGCAGATGGTTCTGAAATGAAAGAATTATTGTCATCAATAAAAGACATAAGGGCTGTTGATGCCCATACTGTTGATATTGAAACAAATGGTGCAAATCCATTGTTAGTAAACAACCTTACAAATATGTTCATGATGGATAAAGGTTGGTCGACTGCTAATGATGTTTTAACACCTCATGATGTAGCTAAAGGCGAAACAAATTTTGCTACAATGAATACAAACGGTACAGGCGCATTTATGCTTGTGAGTCGTTCAGTTGACGAAAAGACTGTCCTTACATCAAACCCTAACTATTGGGGAAAAGATATATATCCAAATCAAGTAACAGATATCATATACACACCTATTCAATCGGCAGCCACACGTGTAGCTGCATTATTGTCAGGTGAAGTTGATATTATTCAAGATGTTCCGGTTCAAGATTTAGGCCGTGTTTCAGGGACAGATGGATTGAATGTTGCTACAGCTGCTCAAAACAGAGTAATTTTCTTCGGATTGGATACAGTAGAAGGGCCAACAAGCAATCTAAAAGTACGTCAAGCAATGAACATTGCTATAAACCGTGACGCAATTAAAAAGATTGTAATGCGAGAACAGTCAGACCCAACAGGAGTTATTATGCCTCCATTTGTTAATGGATGGACACAAGCTCTAAATCAATACCCTGACTATGATATTGATGCTGCAAAAGGTTTGATGGCAGACGCTGGGTTTGCTAATGGATTTGATATTACATTAAATTGTCCAAATGACCGATACATTAACGATGAAGGAATCTGCCAAGCAGCCGTTGGTATGATGGCTAGAATTGGTATCAATGTAACGCTTGATGCAAAACCAAAGGCACAACATTTTCCAATTGCTAAAGGCGGCGAAGCTCCTTTTTATATGTTAGGTTGGGGCGTTCCAACTTTCGACTCTCACTATATATTTAACTATTTAGTGCATACACAAACGGACAAGCGCGGTTCATGGAATCCAACTGGTTACTCTAATGCCGATGTTGATGCTATGATTGTTAGTCTGGAGTCTGAAACTGATTTAGCAGCGCGTGATGCGACAATTGCGAAAATCTGGTCAGCGGTACAAGATGCTCAAATGTATCTCCCAATTCATAATCAAGTATTAAACTGGGGTATGAAGAATAATATTGATTTTGATGTTCAACCTGAGGACACACCTCATTTTCAATTCCTAAAATTTAAATAAAATATCATTGCACCAGCCAATTAATTTCATGGCTGGTGCAACTTAAATTATGTTTATAATTTTTTTTAATTACTTTCATTTCGTGGAGAACCTTTTGTTGTAATGATTTTATATGTTGCAACTTTTGAAAGAATATTATGCTAGTAATTATCTTTAGACGTTTAGGACAATCCATATTGGTGTTATTCCTAGTTGCGTTAATTTCTTTTTTAATTTTTCGTTATGTTGGCAATCCTGTTGATAATTTAATGGGACAAGAAGCTACATTGGCACAGCGAGCTGCTTTAGAGGAAGCATTAGGTCTTAATGATCCATTTTATAAACAATATTTTAGCTTTGTTTGGAATGCTTTAAATTTTGATTTCGGTAATTCTTATCGGGGTGCATTGCCAGTTTCAGATTTAATAGCTAGCAGACTCCCAGCAACAATAGAATTAGCATTAACATCTGCAATCTTTGCTTTATTTTTCGGCGTCATTACTGGAATATATACAGCAATAAGACGTGGCGGTTATTTAGCAAATATTATTTTGTCAACTTCCTTGATAGGTGTATCTCTTCCGACCTTTCTAATCGGAGTGTTACTTATATGGTTATTCGCCGTAGAATTGAAATGGTTGCCATCTTTTGGGAGAGGCGATGTAATTCAGCTGGGGTGGTGGTCAACTGGATTTTTAACTCTCTCTGGTATTAAATCCCTTATTTTGCCAAGTATAACACTTGGACTATATCAATTAACATTAATCATGCGTTTAACTCGTTCAGAGATGCTTGAAGTTATGCGCCAGGATTATGTTAGATTTGCAAAGGCTCTTGGTTTATCACCTAAGCAAGTGAATTATAAACACGCGCTTCCGAATACTCTTGTACCTGTTGTTACTATAGCTGGCCTACAATTAGGTTCTATTGTTGCATTCGCTATAGTTACGGAAACTGTATTTCAGTGGCCTGGTGTTGGATTGTTATTTATTAACGCAGTATATTTTGTTGATATACCTGTTATGAGTGCGTACTTGCTGCTGGTTGGAGTTCTGTTTGTGATTATTAACCTGTTTGTTGATTTATTATATTTAGCAATTGATCCGCGTCTGCGTGATAGTAATAGTAGTGAATAGAGATTAATATGCGTAGGTTTTTAGAATCTGATTTTTTGTATGATTTTTTGAGAGCTCCAGTAGCAATTATCTCTTTTTGTGTGGTCTCTATTCTTGTTCTAAGTGCAATATTTGCTCAATTTATTGCTCCAACAAATCCATTTGATCCAGCAAGTCTAGAGTTGATGAATGGTTTTACACCGCCAATGGAGCCCAATATGTATACTGGGGAGGTTTTTCTCCTTGGAACAGATGATCAAGGGCGTGATTTATTTTCTGCGATTCTATACGGACTTCGCATCTCTCTCTTTGTTGGATTAATGGCCGTGTCATTGGCTATGACCATGGGCGTGATACTAGGTTTAATTGCGGGATATGTAGGCGGGTGGCTTGATAATTTGATTATGCGACTTGCAGACATACAAATGACTTTTCCATCTATTCTGATTGCAATGCTTATATTTGGTGTAGCCCGTGGACTTTTGCCTCCAGAATTACGTTATGAAATGGCTATTACAGTATTAATCATATCTATAGGATTATCTGAATGGGTACCATTTGCGAGAACTGTGCGCGGTTCGACCATGGTTGAAAAGGAAAAAGAATATATTGCTGCAGCACAACTAATTGGTTTGAAAAAATGGCAAATAATGATTAGACATATTTTACCAAATGTACTTGGGCCAGTTCTTGTAATCGCAACAATAACTTTTGCTTTAGCAATTATAGCGGAAGCTACTCTTTCTTTTCTTGGAGTAGGGGCACCCCGAACAGAACCTAGTCTTGGAACATTAATTAGAGTTGGACAAGATTTTTTATTTTCAGGAGAATGGTGGATTTTATTATTTCCTGCGCTCACGCTGTTGGCTCTAGCTCTGGCAGTAAATTTGCTGGGTGATTGGCTTAGAGACACATTAAATCCGAGGCTCAAGTGATGGAAGAAAATTTACTTGAAGTAAGAAATATATCTGTAACTTTTAAAAGCCGTTATGGAGTATTAAAAGCGTTAGATAATCTATCTTTAAACGTAAAAAAAGGTGAAATTTTAGGCTTAGTTGGAGAATCTGGGGCTGGTAAGTCTATGACTGGCGCAGCCATTTTGGGCTTGATAGATCCACCAGGTCGCCTCTCAAGTGGTGAAATTTATTTCAAAGGTAAATCTATAAGTAATGCACCTGAGGCAGTAAGAGGGCATGAAATTTCCATGATTTTTCAAGACCCACTTATGAGTTTAAATCCATTAAGAAAAATTGGTGATCAACTTGTTGAAACGATTTTAACACATATGAATATTTCTAAATCAGAAGCAATCAAGAGAGCAAAGAATGGCTTAAAGGAAGTAGGAATTGATCCAAGCCGTCTCAACTCATATCCTCATACTTTTTCTGGAGGTATGAGGCAAAGGGTTGTTATTGCATTGGCTTTGGCGCCAGAGCCATCACTGATTATTGCTGATGAACCAACAACAGCATTAGATGTTTCGGTACAAGCCCAAATATTAGATCTGTTAAAAAAGCTTTGTAAGGATCGTGGTACTTCAATAATTTTAGTAACACACGATATGGGAGTAATTGCCGAAACAACTGACAGAGTAGGGGTTCTTTATGCTGGAAGGTTGGCTGAAATTGGAGATACACGTGATGTGTTAACTGATCCTAAGCACCCTTATACGAGAGGCTTAGTTGATTCCACACCTCGAATAGACTCAAATTCATTTAAAAAATCACTTTTCCAAATTCCCGGATCAATGCCAAAATTAGACGCAATGCCAAGTGGTTGTGCATTTCATCCAAGATGTGAATTTGCAACTGAGATATGCAGAAAGAAAATTCCACAAATACTACTCGATCGATCTGCATGTTGGTTATTAAATGATGGAGAACTGTGATATGAGTTTTGTGCAGGCTACTGATTTAACTAGAACATTTGATTTGTCAGATCCATTTATTGTGCGTGCAATTAGTAGAACTCAAAAGCGTATACTTACAGCAGTTGATAAAGTTAGTTTTTCTATTGAAAAGGGGACCACTTATGCACTTGTTGGGGAAAGTGGCTCAGGAAAATCTACTATAGCAAAAATGGCAGTTGGTCTCTTAAAGCCAACTGATGGGTCTCTTCTTGTTGATGGAATGAATTTAAACGATCCTAAATTAGCCAAGGAAGAAATATTAGCTTTAAGAAGACGTATTCAGATGGTCTTTCAATCTCCATATGCGAGTTTAAATCCTCGTTGGAAAGTAAAAGATATTTTATGTGAGCCAATAAAAGCATTTAAGTTAATTGAAAACCCCAAAGCACAAATAGATCGAGTACATGAATTGCTTGAACAAGTTGGGCTTGCTTCAAGTGATGCAAATAAATTTCCACATGAATTTTCAGGTGGCCAACGTCAACGTATTTCTATTGCTAGGGCTCTATCTTCAGAGCCTGAAATAATTGTTTGTGATGAGCCTACATCTGCTCTTGATGTTTCTGTTCAAGCACAGGTTTTAAATCTTTTGAAATCGTTACAAAAAGAATATGCATTGACATATCTCTTTATTACTCATGATCTTGCAGTAGTTTCAACTATGGCAAATAAAATTGGCGTTTTAAATCAAGGAAAATTAGTAGAAGAGCAAACACCTGAGGTATTGTTTTCAGAGCCAAAAAATTCATATACTAAAATGCTTTTGAATGCTGCTCCTAAAATAAATTTTTAGATTAATAATTTTAATTATTACTTGTGCACTTATATATTTAAATATATATCAATAATTGAATATGTTTACTTATATGTAATATTACTCAAATTTAAATAAAAATTTAAGGTATAAAATTGTGGAAACTGAATTTACACCAATAACCTCATTACTAGGCGGAGCACTTATAGGTTTGTCTGCAGTAATATTGATGGCTACTTATGGTAAAATAGCTGGAATAAGTGGTATTATTTTTAGGATTTTACCACCTGTTTTACGAAAAGAAAGTATACCGGTTGGTATGCTATTCATATTTGGATTGTTACTGGCTGTCCCATTCTGGAATTTATTTTTTGGTGATATTGAGCGCCAAGCTGTATCGGATAATTACTTTATTTTAGGTGTTTCGGGTTTGCTGGTTGGATTCGGTTCTTCTTATGGAAATGGTTGCACAAGTGGGCATGGAGTATGTGGTCTTTCGAGAGGTTCTATACGTTCATTAAGTGCAACATTTTCATTTATGTTTACTGGATTTTTAACGGTTTATATTCTTAGAAACATATTGGGGCTATAAGAAATGAAATACATAACGTTATTATTATCTGGTATTATTTTTGGAGTTGGATTGATTTTATCTGGTATGACTAATCCTTTAAAAGTACAAAATTTTCTAGACTTATTTGGAATTTGGGATCCAAGTTTAGCTTTTGTTATGGGGGGTGCGATTTTTGTTGCTCTGCCGGGTTTTTGGTTGGTTCAAAAGCAAAAAAAACCAATTTTTAATAAATCATTTGACTTACCCAAATCAAAAGATTTGGATTTTAGATTAATTTTTGGTGCTGGAGTATTTGGAATAGGTTGGGGTATTGGCGGATTATGCCCAGGGCCTGCTCTTACATCAATTACATTTTTTGATATTGGAATATATATTTTTGTCGTGTCAATGTTGTTTGGGATGTTGATCACAAAAAAGATAGTAAAGTAATTTGATATAGATTGCAGAGTTTGAATTATTCACTCTGCAATCTAATTTTTAAATTTATATTTCTAATGCTAATTTGATTAAGTCTTGAGAAAATTGCTTTGTATCTGCTGGCATTTCCCCATCTTGAATTCTTGCTTGTTCATATAACACTCGACAAGTGGCTTTTTGTAATTCTGAACTAATTGAAGGTAATTTCTTTATTAATTCATGGTTCTTATTAATTTCTATGACTTTTTTGCTGCCCTCAAAATCTTGCCCTTGTGCCTTTAGTATTCTTTCTAAATTAAAATCAAGACCACCTTCTCCAGCAATCAATCGAACAGGGCTATCAACTAAGCTAGATGAAATCTGAGCATCTTGTATTAGGTCTCCTAAACAATCTTTAATAAGTGATGTATATATTTCATCTTTCTCTGTATTTTCTTTTTCAGGCTTATTTGTGTCACTTCCAGTTGAGGAGATATCGTATTTGTCTCTGGAAATTGATACAAATGGCTTTTCTTCAAAATTCTGCATTTGAGATATCCAAAAAGCGTCAATAGGATCTGTCATAAGTAATACATCAATTCCTTTAGCTTTAAATCCTTCTAAATGAGGACTACTTTTAGCTTGAGGAAGGGTATCTGCAGTTAAATAGAAAATTTGTTCCTGACTGCTTGTAAAGTTAGAAATGTAATTTTTTAGTGTAATTAACTTATCTTCTTTGTGTGAATATACTTTGATTATTTCAGCAATCTTTTTCCTGTTTTCAAAGTCTTCATAAAGCCCTTCTTTAATTACTTTTCCAAAATTAGCCCAAAAAGCATCATATGATAGTTCATCTTTGGTTAATTTCTTTTTTAGTCCGGAAATAACACGTTTGGTAATTGCTTTAGATATTTTCTTGAGCACTGGACTGTTTTGAACCATCTCACGACTTACATTCAAATCTAGACTTGATGTATCTAATATTCCTTTAACAAATCGTAACCAAGTAGGAATAATATCTTGAATATCATCTGTAATGAATACTCTGTTGATATATAAATTTATATTTGTTTTTCTTTCAGGTTCAAATAAGTCGAAGGGGGCTTGGGTTGGAACAAACAAAAGATTTGTAAATTCTAATGTACCTTCAGATCTATTGTGTAATGTTATAAATGGATCATCAAATGTACTGAAATTTGAATTGTAAAATTCTTTATATTCATCAGCTGTAATATCTTGAGATTGTTTAGTCCATAAAGCTTGAGCTGAATTTATTTGTTGGCTCTCGCCATCTGTTTCTTTGATTTTTACTGGAACCTGAATGTGATCTGAATACTTTTTAATTAAAGTTTGTATTTCACTACTATCACTATAATTTTTTGCATCTTTTTTTAGATATAGTTTAATTGAAGTTCCAACAGGATATTCACTTTCAGATTCAGAAATGGAATATCCACTTTGTCCATCGCTTTCCCATATGCTAGTTTCTTTTGTACCAGCTTTCCGTGAAGTCACTTCTACTGTTTTAGAAACCATAAACGCTGAATAAAATCCAACTCCAAATTGTCCAATTAATGTTTGCTCCAAACTTTTTTGGTCTTCTTCATTATCGTTCTCTTTTAAAAAGTTTGCTGTACCGGATTGAGCAATTGTCCCAAGTGTTTCTGCGAGCTCATCCTTATTTAATCCGATGCCTGTATCAATTATTTCAATAGTTTTTTTCTTTTTATCAACAATAATTTCTATTTCATCATCATCTGTATTAAGAATATCGGGCGAAGTTTGCCCTAAAAACCTACGTTTTTGAATTGCATCAGATGCATTTGATAAAAGTTCTCTAAGAAATATATCTCTATCTGAATATAAAGAATTTATCACTATATTTAATATTTTTCCAGTATCAGCTTCAAAAGCTTGTGAGAATTTATCCATTTTTTTACTCCTAATTTTTTTGTTGCTTTACGCATTTTTTTATTGGAATTCAAGGGTTCCAAATAATCATTAATGTTTAGATTTATTGGTTGTCTGCCGGAAAAAAAAGATCACAATAATGGATATTACAAGCATATTTTGAATGATAATCTCTAAAAGGTAATTATAGGTAAGAAAAATGCAAAATAGAATATTTGGTATTATGGATAATGGTGAAAATGTTTATTTAATCAAATTATTTTCAAATGAGCTCTCAGTTAACATACTTACTTTTGGTGCAATATTACAAAATATGCATTTTAAGCACAGGTCAGTAGTATTAGGATATAGTGAGCTACAACCATATATTGAAAATAAATTTTATTATGGTGCAGTAATTGGGCGATTTGCCAATAGATTAAAAAATGGATATGCAAAAATATCTCATGAAATTATCCAAGCTGAAATTAATACTGATACAGGGCATCATATTCATGGTGGATCTAAAGGTAGTTGTTACAAAAATTGGCAAATTTTAGAACAGTCACAATCGCATGTTGTTTTGGAAACTCTACTTCCTGATGGCGAGATGGGATTTCCTGGAAATTTAAGGACACAAGTTAAATATGAATTGCTGTCAAATTCTTCTTTAAAAATTGAAATATCTGCAACAACAGATGCAGAAACGTTATGTAGTTTTGCACACCATAGCTATTTCAACTTAAAGGGAGGAGGGACTATTGAGGGGCATGAATTGCAGATTGAAGCTGATCACTATATCGATGTTGACTCACAGGGCATTCCATTAGACCTATGCAATGTAAATAAAAGTCCGTTTGATTTCAGGGTAAAGAAAAAGCTGTCTTCTTCTGAAGCATTAGATCATAATTTTTGTATTTCAAATTACCGAACTAAAATAAAAAACGTTGCCAAATTATCATATGACTCAGTTTCCATGGATCTAATGAGTTCCGAGCCAGGCTTACAGGTTTATACAGGTCATAAGCTTGGCGTAGCACTCGAGCCTCAACTTTGGCCTGATGCGCCTAATAATGAGTTTTACCCATCTGCATTATTGTGCCCTAATGAGAAATATCTACACGAAACTATACTGCGTTTTTCCGATGAAAATCTCTGATCTGTTTTGCAGCATCTTCAGGCATAACATCGACTAAAAATAGGCCAGTTATTTGTTCAACAGATGCTAAATATTTCATTTTGTTTTCACCACGCTGTAATGGCCAAAATTGAATGTGATATGGCCAATATTGTGCGTAGTTTTTTGCTGGAAATGCATGCCATAAAACATATGGCATGGATTTATTATAGATCTCATCAAAGAATTTCACTTGAGCTTTAATAGCATTGGAAATTTCTTTTAATTCTTTATCTGTCATCTCACTTGGTTTTGTATGGTGTACTTTTGGCAAAATCCAAGTTTCATACGGATATCTCGAGAATTCGGGACAAAATGTAATCGTGTGTTCAGTCTCAGCCACAATCAATTCAGTTTTTATGTTATTCATCAAAGATGAAAACACATTATTTTTCATAGCATTTTTCATTTGGCGTTCAATAATTGGTGGCAAATCTCCAAACGCATATATTTGGCCATGTGGGTGGGGTAATGAAGTCCCAACAAAATCACCACGGTTTTCAAACGGTAAAACATATGAGATATTTGTATCATCCATGATTTTTTCAAATCTGTCACTTAAGGCATTCAACAATAAGCTGATATTCGAGATCGACAAATCAGCTAATGAACCTGATGGATTTGGTGTGTAAACTACTACCTCACATCTACCGTATGCAGAAGTATCTCTTATGAATTCAGATGATCCATCTGACAAACCTGGCCAACGATTTTGAAAAATAGCAACTTCAAAATCTTCAACAGGAATTTCACCAGGATGTCCATTAATTTGAACTGCCGCTAATGGATTATATTCGGGTGGTGGGGCTAAAGTACGAATATTCCGGCTTGGGTTAAAGTAAACAGGCTCATCTCTTAAAGGGTGTATTTTTTTAAAAGGTTTTGTTTCCTTTTCTAAGGGTTCTAGATCATTTGTGATATTATAGGTTCGCTCTTCCTCTGAATAAAGCCAAAGAGAGCGCCCATCCAGTTTTTCATGTTGGTGTATATAAAACTTCAAATCAATAATCCTATTATTTGTTGACGATCCTAATAAAAAACTGCAACCGTAGAAAAATGAAAATGATTGATTTCTTAGAAAACCACAAGAGCAAGTTTGGTGATGTTATTGCTAATGCATTTGCTCCAGGTCGAGTAAATCTAATTGGAGAATATACAGATTTTAACGATGGGTTGGTATTACCAATGCCATTACCTCTGGGTGTTTATATTTCAATAAGTATTGGTTCCAGTGGCACTTTAATTGCTAATTCAGTACACTTTGAAGGAGAAACAAAAAGATATATTGGCGAAAAGCCGAGTGGGCACTGGACGGATTATTTGTTAGGAGCACTAGAAGTAAGTGGTCTTGATAAATCCATAGGGCTTTGCGTTTCTGTATACAGTGATTTACCCGTCGGAGCATCAGTAAGTTCATCTGCGGCAATTCAAGTCGCAATGCTTAGGGCTTTACGTAAAGGCTTTAATCTTGATTTTTCTGATGAAAATATAGCAAAATTAGCTCAAAAAGCAGAAAATGAGTACGTTGGAGTACAGTGTGGACTTATGGATCAGATGGTTATTTCTGTAGGAAAACAAAACTCTGCATTATTATTTGATATACAATCTGGTAAAACAGAAAATTTAAAATTTTTTCAAAACGTAAATATTTTAACAATTCATTCAGGCATTAGTAGAAAACTGAAAGATAATGCATATAATGATAGGAGAGCTTCTTGTCATAGAGCTAGCAAAGACATGGGGATAAGGAGTTTAAGAAGCGCAACTTTAAATGACTTATCTAAAGTAAAAAATCATGATGATCGAATAAAGTCTCAACATGTAATTTCGGAAAATATAAGGGTATTAGAATGTGTAGAAGCATTAAAAAATAATAATGCAAAACAATTTGGAAAAATAATGAATGAAGGTCATAAAAGTTTGTCAGAAGATTTTTGTGTATCAACAGATAAAATGGATGATATGGTAAAATTCGCTCAAAATTTTGGGGCGCTTGGTGCTAGGATGACTGGGGCAGGCTTTGGTGGATGTATTGTTGTTCTTGCTCACAAAGAATGTGCAAAGACCCTAGTTGCTGAGCTCATGAAATCAATAAATGGAACTTGGCTTGTTTCAGAAATGCAGTTTTAAATACGTTTCCCGCTTTCGGTATCAAAATAGAGTAAATCGTCCTCTTTAATTTTTAAGCCAACTTTTGAATTTAATTTTGGAATATTTTTGTCACGATGCTCTACAACTAACTTTAGGTTATCGTGCCCAGATAAATATAAATAAGTTACTCCACCCAATTCTTCAATAAGATCGACATTCATATTCCCAGATTTCTTTAATTTTATGTCGTTAGGGCGTATGCCTGCTGTAATATTCTTAGAGTCATTGACCTTTTTAAATGCAATATCAGGTAATTGGTCAGATACTAATTTATTATTTTTGTTAACTAATTTAAAAAAATTCATTGCTGGTGAACCAATAAAACCTGCTACAAAGCGATTTTTGGGATTCGTATACAATTCCATTGGCGTTCCAACTTGTTCGACTATGCCATCATTTAATACTACAATTTTATCTGCTAAAGTCATGGCTTCAACTTGGTCATGTGTTACATAAATCATTGTTGTTCCAAGTTCTTTATGAAGTCTTGCCAACTCAACACGCATTTCAAGGCGTAATTCTGCGTCAAGATTAGATAGTGGCTCATCAAATAGAAAAACTTCAGGTCCACGAACAATTGCACGACCAATTGCTACTCGTTGTCTCTGGCCACCCGATAAAGCTTTCGGCTTACGATCCAGATATGGCTCAAGTTTCAATATATCGGTTGCCTTTTTTACTTTAGCATCAATTTCATTTTTTGGAGTTTTGTTCATTTTCAGTCCAAAACCCATGTTTTCTCTAACTGTCATATGTGGATATAAAGCATATGATTGAAATACCATTGCAACGCCTCTATCAGATGCATCGATATTAGTTACGTTATTATCTCCAATATGGATTTCGCCTGATGTAGTATTTTCCAATCCTGAAATCATTCTAAGAAGAGTTGACTTCCCACATCCTGATGGTCCAACAAATACACAAAATTCACCATGATCAATATCAAGATCGATTCCATGAATTACCTCAATATTACCATATTTTTTGATTGCATTTGTTAATTGTACTTTTGCCATTGGGGCCTCTTTTTATGAATTCCCATTATTTTTATTGAAAAATGAGACTTTTTACGCCTAGCTTCAACAAAATTAATGATAATTTTTTAAAGCTGATAAGAACCCGCTTGTAAAGCCTACAAATATATTCATGATATTCGTTATCGCTAACAGAATGAAAAAGTTTGGGAGAAACTTATGAATTTTAAACTAAAAACATCCTTTGCTTCAGTAGCAACGATTGCGCTTATGGCAAGCACAGCTTTTGCTGGAACTTTGGTAATAAACACTGATACATCTGATCCTGCACCAAAAGCAGCTTTTGAAGAGTTAATTAAAGATTTTGAAGCAGAAAACTCTGATATTACAATAAAATGGAATTTATTTGATCATGAAGGCTATAAAACTTCAATCAGAAACTTCCTAACTGCAGATGCACCTGATGTTGCAAACTGGTATGCTGGGAACAGAATGTTACCTTATGTAAATGCAGGCTTGTTCGAAGCAGTTGATGATGTTTGGGACTCAGCGGGATTAAATGATACACTAGCATCTGCATCAGCTTCAATGACTATTGACGGTAAAAAATGGGGTGTCCCGTACACTTATTATAACTGGGGTGTTTATTATCGAAAAGATATTTTCGAAAACTTAGGTATTGATATTCCTAAAACATGGGACGATTTTAAAGCTGCAGGTGCAACACTTAATGCCAATGGCGTAACACCTATTACGATTGGTTCAAAGTATCTTTGGACCGCTGGTGGTGTTTTCGATTACTTAAACTTAAGAACTAATGGTTACGACTTCCACATGGCTTTGACAAAAGGTGAAGTGGCTTGGACTGACGATCGTGTAAAAGCAACTTTTGCTAACTGGAAAGAATTAGTAGATGCTGGCTTCTTCCTAGAAAATCATGCTGCTCTTTCTTGGCAAGAAGCTCTAGCACCTATGGTGCAGGGTGATGCAGCTATGTACATCATGGGTAACTTCGCAGTAGCACCACTTCGTGAAGCGGGCTTAAGTGATGATCAATTAGGATTTTTCCAATTCCCACAAATTGATCCAAGTATTGATATGGCAGAAGAAGCTCCAACAGATACCATGCACATTCCGGCAAATGCTAAAAACAAAGCAGATGCTAAAAAGTTCTTGGCTTTCTTAGGGCGCGCTGATGTGCAAACAAAAATCAACTCAAGATTGGGGCAATTACCAATTAACAAAAATAGTTCAGTAAGTGACGACAAATTTTTGCAGGCTGGAATGTCTATGCTTTCAAGTACCACAGGTGGAATTGCACAATTCTTTGACAGAGATGCACCAGCAGAAATGGCACAAGCAGGTATGGAAGGTTTCCAAGAATTTATGGTTAAACCAGAACGCCTAGATGCTATTCTAAAAAGATTAGAAAAAGTACGCGATCGCGTATATAAATAATATATATGCCCAGCACGATTATATCTGTGCTGGGCATTTTACTTAATTGATATTTATGACTAATTTTTTCAAACAAAATAGACTGAAGATTGCGCCGTGGTTGTTTCTCGCTCCAGGCCTTTTTATGTTTTTAACATATGTTATTTGGCCAATCGCAGGATCAATAAGTATAAGTTTTTATGAATGGGATGGTCTTGGAGAGAAAGCATGGATTGGGATGGCCAATTATGTTGAACTCTTTGATGATGAAGCATTTTATACATCGCTCAAAAATAATTTTATTTGGCTGATATTGTACATGCTAGCAGTACCAATTGGCCTGTTCATGGCATTATTTCTAAATCAATCGGTAAGAGGAATCAGGATATATAAATCAATGTTCTTCTTCCCCTTTGTAATATCACAAGTCGTTGTAGGATTGGTTTTTTCTTGGTTTTATGACCCGAATTTTGGTTTATTGAACATAATAATAGAGTTTTTTGGAGGAACTGGAATAGCTGTATTAGCCGATGAACGTTATGTGACTTACGGTATCATTGCGGCTGGTTTGTGGCCCCAGACAGCATATTGTATGATTTTATATCTAACAGGATTAAATTCTGTTGACAGTGAACAAATTGAGGCTGGCAGGCTAGATAATGCCAAAGGCTGGAGAATGTTGTGGTATATAATTTTGCCTCAACTTAAGCCAGCAACATTCATTGCAGTCGTTGTAACAATTATTGGTGCTCTTAGGAGTTTTGATATGGTATCCATAATGACAGCTGGAGGCCCGTGGGGCTCGAGTCGAGTATTGGCTTATTATATGTATGAAAAAAGTTTTTCAGAATATGGTTTCAGGATGGGATATGGCGCAGCAATAGCAGTAATATTATTTCTTATAATGATGATTTACATAACATTTTTCTTGATGAAAATGTATCGTGATGAAAAGGAAAATTAATTATGTTTCCAAAACCCATAGAAAATACAAATATTCTTACCCAATCTTTTTACAAAACAGCATTACCAATAGTTTTAATTATTTGGTTGTTACCTTTAATTGCTGTTGCATTAACCTCTGTTCGTTCTGGAGGAGATCTTATTTCAGGAAATTATTGGGGATGGCCAACTTCATTTGATCTTTTTGAAAACTACACATCTGTTTTCAAAAATACACCACTCGCACAATATATGTGGAATAGTTTTAGGGTTACTATACCTACTGTATTGGGTGCTGTTGCGTTATCATGCATGACTGGGTTTGCTTTAGCTGTGTATAATTTTAAAGGAAATTTATTAATTTTCTTTTTATTTATTGCAGGAAATTTTGTACCTTTTCAAATCTTGATGGTCCCTGTACGAGATTTGTCTGTTCAAATGGGTGTTTATAATTCAGTTTGGGCATTGATTTTGTTTCACATTGCTTTTCAAGCAGGTTTTTGTACTTTATTTATGCGAAATTTCATAAAAGCTTTACCTAGAGAGCTTATTGAAGCTGCTCGTGTTGAAGGTGTTAATGAATTTCAGATTTTCTGGTACATAGTAATTCCATTGATGAAGCCAGCTATCGCTGCCTTATCTGTTTTAATATTTACATTTATTTGGAATGATTATTTTTGGGCAACAGTCCTAACGCAGGGAGTTGACTCACAGCCAGTTACAGCTGGATTATATTCCTTAAATGGACAATGGATTTCTCAGTGGCATTTAGTGTCAGCTGGCTCAATTGTCGCGGCGCTTCCACCTGTTGTAATGTTTTTTACAATGCAAAAACACTTTATTGCTGGATTAACGTTAGGTGCAGTAAAATGAACGCCTGGCGTTTAGATACTCAAACACAAACAGTTATTATTTCAAGTAATGGTGGCACCCCATTCATTGCATATTGGGATGCTAAATTAACTTTAAAGGAAGATTTAGCGCAAATACTGGATTCATTACCTCAAGATTTTAGTGGAGGGGTTATGGATAAAGCAGAATATATAAATTTTTGCCCAACTTCAGGAGATGGCTTTTTAGGACAACCGGGTATAATCTTAAATGATAATAATGGAATAGATATACTTCCCAATTTTAAATTTGTAGGTACTAAAAAAGAAGATGGATTGATATTTGAAAGTAGGGATGAGGATATTGGATTATCTATCTTTCATAAAATAAGTATTCATGGTGAAATTTTTAAGTTTCAGACAACTTTAACAAGTGAACATCCAATATGTGTTGGATGGTTATCAACACCAATTATTCCAGATTTTTCTTCAAGTGAAGAGTTTGTTCAAGTTTCAGGCAATTGGTGCAATGAGTTCTGTTTTGACAGATTATCCTGGAGACCTGGTATTGTAGTTAAAGAAAGTCGTTCTGGAAGAACAAGTCATGAAAATTTCCCTGGGTTAATTCTATTAAATAAAAGTACAACAAACTCAGATGGATCAGCGGTTGGTTTTCATTATGGTTGGTCTGGTGGACACAGGATGCAGATAGAGGAATTATCTACTGGTCAAAGACAAATTCAATTTGGTCATTCACAATCCTTTAAAAATTCACTGACTCATAAAATTTCAACAGCTCCAGTATTTATCTCAAAGTCTACAAAAGGTCTAAATGGAATTGCTCAATCATTTCAATCTTTTGTGAGAAAAGAAATTCTTCCATCTAATTTAGAAAAACTGCCAAGGCCTGTTCATTATAATTGTTGGGAGGCTATCTATTTTAAACATTCCTTAAAAGATTTAAAAGAAATTGCGAAATTGGCTGTTTCTTTAGGGGCAGAAAGGTTCGTATTAGATGATGGTTGGTTTGGGCTCAGAGATGATGATACATCTAGTCTTGGAGATTGGTATGTTGATAAAAGAAAATATCCAGACGGTTTAACGCCATTAATTGAGTATGTTAACCATATTGGAATGGAGTTTGGAATTTGGTTTGAACCAGAGATGGTGAGCCCAAATAGTAACCTTTTTAAGAATAATCCCAAATGGATACTTGGAAAAAACAATCAATCATTGGGGCGTAATCAATTAGTTTTAGATTTAAATATTAAGGAAGTGCAAAATTATTTATTCGAAAAAATAAGTAAAGTTTTATCAGAAAATAAAATCTCTTATGTGAAATGGGATCATAATAGAGCTTTACCATTTCCTGATCATAATCAAGCAAATGGGTTTTATTGTCTTTTAGATAAATTACGCAAATCTTTCCCATTTGTTGAGTTTGAAAGCTGTTCGTCAGGTGGTGGAAGAATAGATTATGGAGTTTTAAGCAGAACTCATAGGGTTTGGTTGTCAGATAGTAATGATGCAATGGTTAGATTTAAAATGCAAAATAATGCAGGCATCTGGCTTCCATCAGAAGTAATAGGATCACATGTTGGGCCCAGAAAATGTCATACTTCAGGGCGTATTTTCGACATTTCGCTTAGAGCTTGGGTGGCTGCAAGTAGGCATATGGGTTTTGAAATGGATCCACGAGAGCTTACTGATGAAGAAGTGAAAATACTAAGAACTGTTACTAATTGGTATAAAGAAAACCGCTATTGGATGCATAAAGCTATTTTCCATAGATTAGACTTGAGTGATAAATCTCAAATTGGTGAAATCCAGGTATCAATTGATAATGAAAAATTTGTCTCATTTGTGGTGCAAATGGAACAATCTGTTTACAGTTCACCTAAGCCAGTTATGTTAACGGGCTTAGATGCAAACTCTATTTATAAAATAAATTTAATTACACCTGATAATGCGGCGCAAGTTTCAAGAGGTAGAATAGCGTTAAGAGACAAAGAGTTATTGCTTTCAGGCCAATTCTTGATGTCGCGGGGAGTAAATTTACCTTGTGCTTTCCCCGGATCTATTTGGGTAATTGAAGGACATAAAATATGACAAATCCAAAACTTGGTACATGTTATTATCCTGAGCATTGGCCACGGGAAATGTGGGAAAAAGACGCTTTGCGCATGGTTGAATTAGGATTATCTTGGGTTCGAATAGGTGAGTTCTGTTGGAGTCGAATTGAACCCCAGGAAGGTTCATTTGACTTTGAATGGTTGGATGCTGTTGTAGAGGTTTTGCGTAGGCATAATTTAGACATAATAATGGGAACGCCAACTGCTACACCTCCAAGATGGGTGCTGGATAAATATCCTGATATGCTTGCAGTTGATAAAATGGGAAATGAGCGAAAATTTGGATCGCGTCGACATTATTGTTTTAGCCATTTGGGATACAGGAAAGAGGCTGCTCGGATTACTCGTGAAATCGCAAATAGATATGGTTCAAAAGTACAGGC
>ENA-UZXA01000022-UZXA01000022.1-metagenome-genome-assembly--contig:-Day-1-1m-contig-22_pt1 | contig 31697 bp, 32 predicted proteins | sample MGYA00260336_ERZ794896 | MGnify/ENA metagenome assembly ERZ794896
AACATCATAGTTTAATTTAGAAATCAAACCATAAGTGTTTTGTCTATTGATTGAATTACGAAGTATACCTGTTGACTTGTTTTCAGTTTCAGACCAAGCAGAGTCAATGTTTGAAGAGTTTTCAGCAATCTCTCCATTCCAATCCCATGTCCAAGGTGAACTTGAATACCAAGCATTACCTTCAACCGCAGGAAATCGTTTAACACTACCATAAGTTCCAGTACCACCACCTGAACCACCAGACCAGTATAATACTGAACTTAATCTCATATCATCATTTATTTCATAGAAATGATTCAAATTGACAAGTGGTTTATGGAAGAAGTTCTCTCTTTCATTAAGAAAGTCTGAACTATATCTGTCTGTTGTTTTAGCACCATACATATACCAATATTGTTGACCTGTGTATGAAGCATCAATTGGAGCTACATTCTGATTGAACAACCTACCAGCTTCATGCTCGAACTTCTCACCAGCTACGTAAGCAGTATCGTTGTATCCATCAATGCTTCCTGCTAACTCTTGTGAGTAAGTTGCTATGTTCTGTTTGTATAGGTTGTGTCCATGTCTTTGTGGAGCACCAATTGCATATAACTCGAATCTATGGTCTTCGTTCATCTGATAGCTTGTACCAAGATAGTACGCCCAAGCATCTGTCCAAGTTCCATCAATAAGACCATCACCAGTTTTACGTACAATAGTACCACTTACTGCTAACTTATCATTGATAAGACCAGAGTTATAATTCAAAGTAGATTTAAGGAATCCACCTTCACCTACTTCTTGTTTTACCTTACCACCTCTTTCCATTTGAGCTGGGTCGGTGATTATGTTCATTGTTCCACCAATAGAAGGCGTTGCGAGATTAACGGCTGATAGACCTCTTTGCATCTGAATGGAATTGGAAGCATCTGCTACACCATCCCAATTAGACCAATAGACCCATCCGTTCTCCATATCATTCTGGGGAACACCATTAATCATAACGGCTACGTTTCTTTGATTGAAACCTCGAACATTGATACGAGCATCACCCGCACCTCCACCTTGTTGTGTAGCGTATACGGATGGTGTCATATTAAGAGCCATTGGAATGTCTTGTGAACCAAGACGAAGTTCCATATCCTCTTTATTTACCATAGTATAAGCAACGGGTGTGTTTTCATCAGCACGAGAAGCCAAGACTTCAAGAGCTGACATAGTAAGAACATCCTCTTCCAACATAAAATTAAGCGTTCCTACAATATCATTAACCTCAACTTGTGATGTTAATGTCGAATAACCGATATATGAAGCGGTTATGTCATATGTTCCAGGTGCACCGACATCAATAGTGTATTTACCAGTTTCATCTGTTACACCACCTTTATCAGTTCCTTCGACAACGACATTTGCTCCACCTAACGGGTCTCCTTCCTCATCATTAACAACACCAACTACTGCTTGTCCATAAATAAACATTGGTAGAAATATTGTTAACAACGATAATAGATTACGATTTTTCATTTATCGTTCTCCTTTGTTTGTATTCGTTATGAAATGACACATTTTTCTACAGGTGTGTCGTCTGCCTGTCCGCGGGTTTGTTGTACATGAAATTTAATTAGCATAGTCTTGGTCGTCATTGTCACCAGTCATCGGAACTATTTCACATACATCATTGTTACAAAATTTATCAATCTCAGCTTCTTCGTTTTTGATTACACCAAACGATAATTTACCAAGTTTCTTAACTTGTTTATTGTATTCTTTTTCATCAATAGACTCATATGGCATTTGTGGGTAGGCACCATAATCGTGTCTTGGTAATAATGAAATTCCTTTCAAGTGATATTGAAAGTAATTTAGTACTTGCGGAATAACCGAACCCTCTAACTCTGGGTCAAATGTTACAGTACAACTTACTTGATTGTCTGCCCAATGTCTTTGTAAGAAAGCGGCTAAATGAAATTGTTCCCAAATGGATAATTCACCTACAGTTCTAATTCCCTCTCCAACATCAACTGGAACTTCTACGACCATTGTCGTATCTTCTGAACCAAACGCTGGTTCTATTTTATACTTTGCTTTTTTCAATGGTTCTAATAATTCTGAATGTTTTGATAACCTTACTCTTCTAATGTAAAAACGACTCTCAGGGTAATGTAATCCTGGAGTCGCTCCTGCTAATAGTGAAACTGTACCTGATGGTTTTACCGAAGTAGTCTTTATACTTCTTGGTACTGCAAACCAATCTGAATACATCTTATCCCATTCTTGTATTACACCATAACCATTATTTAACCAGTCTTTTAATTCATCTAATCCTTTACTGGTAATAAACTGAGCAACACCACTAACTGAACAACCAATTCTTCGATTTCTTAACATCACACGATTTGTATCCGACCAATGAGTTTTACCAAGTGTTACAGTTTTCGCATAAAGATACGCATATTTTAGGGTACGAGCATAATCTTCAAATGAATCGTGGTTACTTGGAAATGTTTCTACCAAACAACACAACTCATATGATTCTAATGATTGTTCCAAACAAGGATTTCCACCCATAACTCTATGGTCTTTATTGTCTCCACCATTCTTCATACGAGAATACTTTCTCATATTCTCTAACCACGCTAAACCTGGTTCACCATTATCTACAATTCTTTTTGATACTTCAGTATAATCCATACCAAGTTCTGCGAATATTGAATTGTTTGATGTCCAACCATATTGTTCTCTATGTTTATTTACTTTATAATTTTTTAAGTCTAAATATTCTTCATCATATGGGTCACCAAATACAATTTCAGCAGTTCGTCTTACGTTACCAGCTACAACACATTTACCTATAAGGTTCATAATATCAACAATTGTAGTGATTGTAATTGGTTCACCTTTATTCTTATCAAGAACTTTTCTAATTGCTTCATGAACTTCTTCTAATGGTTCATGACCACTTGCTACACCACCAAATCCAGTGATTGGTTCACCTGCACCTCGTATCTTTGTATAGTCAAATTCCATTGGTGCTTGACCATGAAAATAACTTTCCAATAGTAGTCTCAACGATTCTACCCAACCCTCGCGAGTATCTGGTATTTCATAAACTTGTTCATCCCTACCAGTATCTATACCTTTAACTACTATCTCTCCCGCGCCTTTTGTATCAAAACCAACTCCTACACCCAACATACTTGCATCCATAAGGAAACAAAATGGTTTAGCATAATCTTCTTTGAGTGTCTTTGTAGATACAAAAGCACAATTGTTTAGGGCGGCATATAATCCCTTTTCTTCTGTGATAGGCGTACCCATCGCCCACAGACCGCGACCAGGGGGCAAGAACTTCATAGTAAAAATACGCTCATACATATCTTGAGCACTCTTTTGAGCTTGCCACGGATTCCACCCTAATTGATGTGATTCAATATGATTCATTTGCATAGAGTAAGTTCCCTCTACGACTCTTTGTACAGTCTCCCACCACCTTTCGTTTTTACCATCTTCTTTAATTCTTGAGTAGGTTCTCATATAAACTAATTCACCTAATCCATTAAAACCAAAAGGGGCTTTTCGCCTCTTATACTTATTTATAAAATTTTCAGACAACTTAAATTTCATTTTTCACCTCTCTTCGTAAACTTTTTAACTTCGTGTATACCATTGACTACTATAACTATTCGAACCCTTCCATTTTGCCATCATCAGTTTTAAAATCATCATATTTATTTTTAGCTAATTTCCTAAGATAGTCTTCTGAACTATCCATCTTCTTCTGTTGTTGTTTTCCACCAACAGTATTAGACTCATGAATTTCTATATTACCAATATTAGTATTCATCATCATTGGATATGTCATACCATCAACTCCAAATCTATTCTTGATAACGTGACAACGAGCAGTATTGGATATTTTATCTTCCACCTTACGACTTACTGACATTACAAAATCAGATGTCATAACCTTAGAATAATCTTCAGATACTTTTGTAGCATCAATTACTTCCTCTTCAAGAGCACTTCTATTAGCTTGTGACGCCGTCCATACGGGGATATCAAACTCACCTGCTAACTCTCTAAGTCTTTCATAATTATCTCCAATAGAATGTCTCTTTTCTCTGAATGTACCAAGTGGTTTTACAATATCGGCATAATCACATACAACTAAATCTGGTTTTATACCTTGAATTAGTAATTGTTGTAAATGTGAATTTAACGTCTGAACTGTAGCAGAACGAGTAGGATAGTATTTTATATACAACTCACCTTTGAGTGTGTCTATCTTCTTCTGTACGTCATCTTTATAAAATTTGATATTAGATGTAGTTACGCCACTAAACACCGTATCGTATCTCAATCCAACATATGTCTGATTTAATTCCAAACTATAATGAACTACAGTTTTTCCTCTTTTAATAGCATTAGCTCCAAGAACTTGTAACATCCAAGTCTTACCAATACCAGCTGGAGCAACTATAACACCAAGTTCACCTGCACCAAGACCACCATCCATCACTTCATCTATAATATCCCAACCAGTAGGTGTAGTGTTTCTAACCGACTCTGATAATCTCTCTTCTAAACTTGTTAAGTATTCGTGACCTAAATCTCGTTCAGTACCAACAGACATAGACTTATCTATCAATGATTTAATACCATCATAATCTTGATTCTCTAAAAGATTTACTGACTCCAATATAGCATTCTTTAAAACTTGATTCTTACAAAACTCCAAACATTTATCTTTTACCCAATCTAAATCTGTGGCTTCTATATTTTTCCAAATCTCTCTTAAATTATCTATAACAGCTACTTGTAGTGGTTCATCCTCTATCTCATTTATTTCTATCTTTAAAACATCGAGTGTTGGTACTTCCTTATGTTTCAAAAAATATTTTACTATTTCACTAACTATCCAACCATTTGCATTAGAATCAAATATATCACCATTTATAATATCAGAAGATGTTTGTAGAAACTTTAAATCAGTTAAGAGAGAAGCTATTACTTTTATTTGAAATGGTGTTCCAAATCCAGTTAACTTATCTGTCATTACTTATTCCTGCGTATTTATTTAAAGTAGCAAATGTAGTCAATAACCAACTATCAACATTAGGTAACGATTGAAATAATTTATCTCTCAGAAACATTTTTGTAAAATTAAATTTAGATAATTGCTGAATTGGTTCGTCAACAATATCTTTAATCCTTAATTTAGCGTTACCACTAATATTAACATCCATCAATTGCATTAAATCATTATTTAATTGTAATTGTTCTCGATTATCTTCTGTCAACATAGACTTGACATTTTTTGTAACTTCATTGTTTTCGATGTATTTTAAAACTTCCTCTATACTAACTATCTGCTCATTTTGTAAAAGGGGTAAGCATTTTTTAATTGTTTTTAATGCAACTCCCTTGATACCAGGGATGTTATCTGATTTATCACCATCAATTATTTTATACATTAAAAAGTTATGAGATGGTATACCAAACTCTTCTTGAACTTCAACTGGTGTATATTTCTTTTTCTTGGTTGGGCTCCAAACACAAACTCTATCGTCTACCAATTGTAAAAAATCTTTATCAGTAGACATTATAGTTATTTTAGATTCCGTTAAAATCTGTTTGGTAATGTAACCAATAGCATCATCAGCTTCCATATGGTTAGCAGATATAATAGTTAATGGTAACAATTGTAAATACTCAACCAATCTACTCATTTGAAATAACATAGATTGATGTTCATCTTCTGGTGTATTCCAATCATAAGCTCTATTCAAACGTATTTTTGTTCTACGTTTAGCTTTATAATCTGGGAATAACTTACGACGGCGGTCTGAGCCTCCTTCTCCATCAAATACTATTATGCATCTCGTGGGATTGTGCATTTTTATAGCGAAACCAATTGACTTTAGAAAACCAATTATTCCACCAACGTGAGCTCCGTCATCATTGGTAATTGGTACGACGCTGAAAACTCTTATGAAAGTATTCAAGCCATCTATTATCAATACTTTATCGTCAGGGTTATTATGTTCAATCCGACCGCCGTCGTTTTTTATTTGTTCAAGTATCGAAAGATATTTAGCATTAGTCACCTAATACCTCTTCGGTTATCTCCACATCATCAATACCCAAATCTTCTTTTGTATATTTTAAAATAACTTTATCACAAATCATACTATATACATAATCTCTAAATTCCTTGTCTTCCAAAAGTGTTGACCAATCTTTTGATTGAAATTTCTTTTCATCTGTAACTTCACCCGTTTCCATATCAATAATTGGAAGTGTATACCAAGCTCCTGCAACTTTACAAATACCATGTTCTTTCATTATGGTTAGCCAACTACCATCATCATCAATACCACTTTCAAAATAAAGTGGAAACTCACAATGTCTTAATGGTGGCCCTAATCTATTTTTAATAACTTGGGCTTGTATATTCATTCCAATCGTATTCTTTTTAGTGTCTTTTATCTGACCTTTATTTTTTAATCGAATACGAGTAGAAGCATGAAATGGTAAAGCTTTTCCACCACTTGTTGTCCAAGGGTCTCCAAACATTACACCCAACTTTTGTCTTAATTGATTAGTAAACACAAGAGCGACTTTACGTCTTCCAATCATCTGAGTAATCTTTCTCATCGCTTTAGAAATGATAATAGCTTTACTTGTAGCCCAACCATCTTTTTCAAAGTCGGCTTCCATCTCAACTTTAGTAGAAGCTCCAGCTAAACTATCAACCAATATTGTAACCAATCTACCTGAATCTTCTTCTCTAACCTTGGTAACTATCTTTTCTATAGCTTCAAATATTTCTTCTACAGTTTCCAAGTGAACATATAACATATTGTCTATATCAACACCTATAACTTCAAGAAATTCTTTACTAACTGCAGTCTCAGTATCTATGTATACGGCTACTCCACCCTTCTTTTGTGTAGAACCTAATAAATGGGCTCCAACCAAGGATTTACCACTTGATTCAAGACCATTTATTTCTGTAATTCGACCAATAGCTATACCACCATTTGGCCTATTAGAAATTGCTAAATCCAACATAGATGAACCAGTGGAAATAAAATCGGTTACATCAGTTGGTGTTTCATCAGAACCATCGAGAAAATATGCTACTTTCGGATAATCCTTTTTAAATTGTTTATTAAGGCTTGTGGATAAAACCGAAGCCAATTCGTCTCTTGCGGACATAAAATCTCCTATGTAAATATGGGTGGTTCCAGAAGTACGGAGTGTTCCTCTATTACTAACAGTGGCTCTAAACCTTAACCACCCAATATTATTTAATTACCGATTGAATAATTCGTCAAACGCGGATGAGGCATCATCTACTGTAGTAGTTTCCTTCAAAGCTTCCTTTGTAGGTTTATCTACCGTTTCAGTAGTAGTTGTACCATTCGCTTCAGCATCTTCAGATGGATTTAACCATTCATTCAGAACTTCTGTAAGTTCGTCATAAGAACGTTCATTATAAACCGTATTTAAATCAACTTGGTTTTCTAATGCTCCTTCCATTGTTTTCTTATCATCTGAAATTGGTGTCTGATTTGGTTTAACACGAATAGCAGTAGTAGGGAAAGATTTTCCTGTTTCTTCTGCTGTCTTAAACTCAACTACGACATCACGACCATTTTCTGCATCTGTAATATCACCATAATCTGGGTCAGCAATAACCGAGAGTAATTCTTGGTAGACTGTTTTACCAAATCCCCAAAACTTAATACCATCATTTTCTGCTCCACGTACAAGTACAGGTGCAAAAGTTCTCATCTTAGCTTCAAGTTTCTTACCAAGTCTCCAGTCATCACGATTACCACTTGATTTCAATTTGTCGGCAAACTCTTCAACAGGGTCTGGTCTTCCAAAAGAAATTGGTGATAGGTAGGTTCGTCCGCCCAAATCATAATGAAAATACAACTCAATGAAAGGTGAAGTTTTATTGTACTTATTAGGTACAATTCTAACAACTTGCTTTCCTGGTTGCGGTTTCCATAAATTTGAAGTACGAGTGTTTGTGGTTTGTAACTGATTTAAACGTTTCCGTATTGCATCAATATCCATTTTATAATCTCCTAATTGTTAATGTTTTAATTGTTAATTGTTAATCAAAGTCAACCTTGATTAATAATATATATCTAAGATGTTATGTAAACGTCCAAGCTTTTTTAGTGTTATTTCTATCATAACACTTATAATTTATTACTACGAATGGTAGAGTATCTTCTGAATATCCTTCTTGGATTATTCCTCTTTTAGATACTTGAATTTCTTTATCTTTTCTTGCAAATATCCAGATTCCTTTTCCAGTTTTTGTAGTTTTATCAATAACATTGAAATCCGTTTCATATGATTTCATATCAACTATAACTTCACTATGACCTGGGTCATCGTGGAACGCTGGTGAGTGTGGTAGTGGAAATGTCCAAACAACATTTTTACTTATCCTACAAATCTCATCAACAAAGGTTTTCATATATTGTTGTGGTATATGTTCAAGTGTTTCTGAACACCAAACCCAATCCCATTGTTTATCTTTAAAATTTGTACCTTCTATAATATCTTGACAGAAATCAACTCTATCACCTGGTCTTATATCTAAATTTTTATATTTTTTTGTACGAGTTTGTAAAACGCCTTTATATGGAGCTGTACTACCACCACCGACATCGAGTATTGATTCTGTTCCTCGTGGCGGTAAATACATCAAAAAGAATCTTATAACATTTTCTACATTTTTATGTGACGATACGTCTAACATATAACCTTTATTTAAATAAAAAAAAGGGTTCTGTAGTTTTTAAGTTTGTATATAGTGGAAACTAAAAATCAGTTGAACCCTTTTTTATAATTTTTGAAAATTTTGGGGATGTGAGATTAACGATTACTCACAACTTTCAGCTTGGATTTTTTACACCTTGTACTTAACACCCATCAGTAACGATGATTCTCTTAATAGTGGTTAGCTATCATCGAGTGAGTACAACCTCTGTGTTATTACCTTATCTCTCCAAGTGTAGATTATTCGGTCATAAAGTTGGATTTCGGTTTTACCCTTACCAACAACAAGGTCTAAGAATCGTGTTCTTATATTTTCTGAAAGTACATTACAATTCGTATGTCTACGAGACATTTACAACTTACCATTTCAGCAAGTAGACGGACACCACATCCATTGTTAGATTCCCTTATGAGCTTCAAAGTATACTCATTATTCAGGCAATCCCATAGAGAGTTAATTACACTCTCCACTTTCCATTCTCAATTATCAAAAATCTTAATATCTAACGATATATAAATATATATATATTACAAATAGCCAAAACGTTCAGGCTATTTTATATATTTTGACATTTTTTTAATTGTTTCTTTTAATCTGAATCCATTCTCTTCGAACATACCAATTGACACGTCATTACAATATGATAAAACCTCATAACCTTTAAAATTTTCTTCAATATACTTCATTCTCTCATTCCAAAGAGCTTTATAAATACCACGACCTCTAAATCCTTCTCGGACATACGCATCTTGTAATTTTATTTTATTATCCAATTGAAGTGTTAAGTTTACCCAACCAATAGTTTCACTTGATGCTTCGTGTATCGCCACAAACGCTATAAAATTTTTATCATGCTCTATTCTTATTACCGTTATTTCACCACCAAATACATGCATTATAGCTTCCTTTCTTACTCTACAAATACACTTCCAGATATTCTCTGTACTTTTTTATTATTACCTTGATTATCATTTTTCGAGCTTCATCCAGTTCCCATTTTGCTCGTTTGTGGGCAGAAAGAGTGTTATCCAATATAGTTTCTAAGGCTTCAAAGTGTTTATCTGATAATTTCTCTTTCACATATATAAATATTGTATATTATTTAAATAATATTGGTAATTGATAATTTACTCTTACTGGTATTCCATTTTGTTTAGCAGGTTCAAACTCAATTGCCATAACCTTACTTATTATAGTTTCATTTAGAGCTATATTGAATGTATCTATAATATATGGTTCTACAATTTTACCATTTTTATCTACTGAAAATTTTACTAAAACTTTTCCTCTAAGTTCTGTAGTATCTATTTCTGAAATGTCGTCATAACTTAAATGAAAAGGTTTTTTCATTATTGGTTTTTGGTTCTCACCATTTGGTAAGTCTTGGGCTACCAAACAGCCCATTAGTAATAAACACAAAAGGTGCCTCATATTGTACTCCACAATTGATTGATTAGCTCCTTTCTATTCAAAGATATATATAAACCTATTTTAAAAACTTTAAGTGTTTTTCATTTTTATTTCTAATTGTGACAATAAATTATTTATCTTTTTCAATTTAGGATGTTTTGGGTCTGTCTCAATAAGTTTATCTTTTGTATTCATTAACTTACCATATGCTTTTTGTAGGTCTATTAGAGCTAAACCTTTCATACTTCTTCTATAATATAAATGATGAAGTGCTTCATCTTCCGCTTCTGCTCCACGAACACCAGCAACCGCAGTTACTTGTTCTACTTCGGCATATACCTCAACCACATCTTCTATTTCTTCCCATACCGTATTTTCCCACATAACATCTAAATCTAAGTCTATAGATTGTAATTCTATAATATCAATACTATCTTGAATTGCTTTTTGTCTTCGTCTTTCTTTTGACCTAAGAGCAAACTCAGCATCCAATCGTGTTGTACGAATTGAATCACATTCAGATATCCATCCACCATAACCTTTCCATGCTGGATATCCTTTGTAATCTCTGTATTCCGTATCATCACAATCTATTCCGTATGCAACATCTCTTTTAAATTCAGATGTTCTTTTAATATCTTGTGAATATATAACACTTATTGTTAATAAAAGTGTTAGGTACTTCATAATATTTCTATCTCTGTACCTATACCTCTTTTATCGTGGTCTGTACCAATTACTATTGTATAGTATCCTGGATGTACATCAGATGTCCATTCAGTTCTATAAAGTTTCCAAACGTATGTTTCTGTTCGTTCTCTTCCATCTCTAAATCTATCTAATGCTAGTGGTGTTTGGTGAACTAATTTACCATTAAAATCAAACATATATAATCTTGTTCTATCCCTCTGTATTTTATATCTAATCTTTACACAAGGGCCACCCTTTGTATCGTAAGCTCTCCAAGCTACTATCGGTTTTTCATCAAAGTTTTCCATTGATGGTGGTTTGACTTTTGGAATTGCATCTGGGTCTGGTCTCAAAAAAACATATGCAAAACATAATACTATTCCACCATATAGTAAATATTCTTTTATTTGGTCATTCATTATTGTGCTATATACCTCACTGGTTCTTCTGCTAGTTCAAACGATGTAGAATCATATGTGTAGTAATAAATCTCATCATCTGGTCTTTGGTGAAAGATTGCAGGTTCACCCGCATCTATCAAACTAAATTGCCATTCATTATCCTCATCAGGTACACCTAATGTTAAATTAATTTTTACGTTACGAGTCCTACCCATAACTGTTAGTGGATTGTAAGGCCAATTTTCATTTCCAGTTTCAATTAGTTTATCACTAGCGTAAGATTCACATCCTGCCCATATTGTATTAACTGTGGTCTTCTCGGCTACTACAGCCGCTTTGTTTAAGACATGAGTCATCTTAGGTACTGCAACAGCGGCTAATATTCCCAAGATGACCATAACCATTACTAATTCTACTAAAGAAAAACCTTCATTCATTTTCTCTTTGAGTATCTTCATTGTTCTCTATCCTAATCCAAATCAGGTCTATATATTACCTGGTCTGGTCGATATGGTGGATTAGAATATCCAATCTCACCTGTTGATGAATTATAAGTCCAAACTGCTAGACTATCTTCTTTCCTTCTATGAACAATTCGATTTGGGTAATCATTACTTTTATTAGAAGTATATACCCAATCACTATCGTCCATTTCTTTCATAAGTACGGTTCCGCTTTTGTCGTATGCTTGTGGTACTTTAGTTAAAGCATCAAACGGATTATCTGGCCATGTCATCACACCATTGTCAATAAACTCTTCTTGACTATAAGTATCTAAAGCGGCTACTATATTAACAAGTACTCCTTGTTCAGATGCCGCTTCAGATTGTCTTACGATATTAGTGAATCTCGGAATAGAGACTGCGGCTAATATACCAATGATTACCATTACCATAATAAGCTCGACAAGAGTAAATCCGTTTCTATTAGTCACTTGTCAGACTTTCTCTACTGCTTAACGTCCCAGTAGTATCTGAATCTGTCCCTGTGTTAATACCAGCATCATACTCCCACTTCCACCTCGTATTATCAGAACGTTGGTGGGTAATAAACGCCGGGTCACCATCCACAAATGTCCACTCATTGTCGGTATCAGCATTTGTACCATCAGTTGTGTAAGTTTGTGGTTTGTCTTTAAGTGCGTCAAATGGATTATCTGGCCATATCGCTCTTCCACTATCTATGAGTTTATGAATTCCATAGTTTTCAAGTGCTACACCAATATTACTTATGACTGCATCTTCGGAAGCTTCTTCAGCTCTCTCGATAGTCTCTAAATATCGTGGAATTGCAACAGCTGATAATATTCCTAAGATTATCATCACCATTATCAATTCAATTAATGTAAATCCATCATTTGATTTTTTTATTTTCATTGTATTTCTCTTTCCGAACTCTCGTTCATGTTTGTTTAAGATTAAGGTACTAAAGTTTTGTTAAGTCCCGCAGGATTTTCCGTATCTATTACGATAAGAGCAGGTGCTTGAGCATCTGTTCCACTACCACTTCCTGGTATTACCAAATACGCGTATGAACCATCCTGGAATGGTGACCTGATACCATTGTTACCAAAGTCTGATTTGAAATCTAATGCTCCATCAGTATCAAATACTACTGATGTTTCATCATTCATCCAATTACCTTGTATAGCGTCATCGTCATCTGTTGCGGTTGAAAATACATAAACAAACTCACCCAAATCAGATTCATAGTTTTCTTTTTGTTCAAGAATAGTTTCAACATATATTTCTAAAGCTTCATCAGTTAGTTGTCCGTCACCCAATGAAACCCCACCAACTGGTTGGTCATACTTTGTTTGTCCAGGAAATCTTCCTTTTCCTTCCTCGGATAATGTTTGGTTATAAAAATTGTTAGCAACTGTTACAATCTTGTCAATATTTGCTATAGTTTTTTTCTCTTTAGCACCAGCACCGATTTGGCCGAATTTTGGAGCGGCTGTTGTAGCAAGTGTTGCCATCATAGCAGTAGTAACGGCAAATTCAGCAAGTGAATTTCCTTTGTTACTCTTTAGTCTTTTAAATAATTTGTTACTCTTTAATCTTTTAAATAATTTTGTGAACTTCATTTTCTTGTTCCTTTAAGTTTACTTATGGATTTGTCCTTTTAACTCTTCCCTATACTTATATAGTTACAATAATCGTACCAAAGTACCCCGCTGCGAAAAAAAAGTTTTTTGGCTCCTCTAAGCTCAAATATTGTTGAAAATAAGCTTTGGATTTTTGCTAAAAAAAAACTACTCGCGAGAGTAGTTTTTAATTCACTTTTACAAGTGTATTGTTTTAATACACTAAGTGTAACATTTTGTTGTAGTATGTTACACTATTAAAACCTCTCATTTTCAAGGTTTTTTTCTACAATTTCCTTCAAATAATACAAATCACCTCTAGCACCATCTATATAATCCCTACTATCAACATTTGAGTTATATTCTGGTAATGAGTAATAAGCGTCATCTAATTGACCTTCTATCTCATTTAATTTATTAATTACATCAAGTAAGATATTCTTGGTGTAATCCTTATCTTTTACAATAACTTTCATTCTAATTCTCCCCACATTAAAAGTGATGAACAAAGTTTTTCATCATTTGTAGTCCACAGTCTATTTTCTGGTAAATCATTGTGTTCCCAATAAACTTCACCAGTTTCATTATTGTATATCTGAACTATTTGAATTTCTTCATTTACATACAACCAACTAATACATAATTCCCTAATTTCATCTATTTCTCGTTGTGGTATCCTTATACCATCATTGTTTGTTAAGCAATCACACTCATCCAATAATGCAAGAAATGTTATTTCCCTAACTTTAGGGCCTCTTTCATCAACACCTATTATTTTACCTGGACTATAAATTGTTTCGTTAAACATACTCAATTTAATAAACCTCAATTCCATTCAAAGCCATATCAAAGTCATACTCATCTTTTGGATTATCAAAAGTCAATCCATCCATACCAAGTAACATAGCTTCAATGTCTAATTCTTCATTATCAAACCATTCTTCTACAACATCAAAATCTTTGAGTGATAAACTATTAAACCATTCTGATTCGTGTACCATAATATCAACACCTTGAAAATCTTTAGTACCATCTGATAACATAGGGTAGACAATACCTTGTTTAGTGTCGAAGAAGGCTCCAACTGAATTTAATTTAACATGGTTTTTATATCCCATAATGTAACTCCGCTTTCATTTCTAAATAAGATGATTCATCATCACCATAAATCTTTTTATCCATTTCTTTAAAGAAACTATCCATATCAGATTTGATGGATTTTAATTTTTTCACCATCTCTTCTCTATTTTTAAAACTTACTGATTTCAATTTTTTTCTCCTTAACTTTCACCTAAATATACTAAAAATGCACATACAAGTCAAGAGCTTTTTTAAGCTTTTTTAATGGAATGGAGCACCATCCAATGTAAACATTATAACTGCCAAAATGTATAACATAATAACCAATACTATACTACCAAGTATTTCTTTTATTTTTTCACTCATTTTAACTCCTATATTAAATAGTCTGGACCAGTCCAACGAAACCAATTCTGATTAGAGTCGTAGATATTACCCCTTGCCCATTTAGCAGGAGCTCTCCAACCAGCCGCTTTGAATACATCACCTTTCTTGTGTGGTATTCCTTTGTGTACTCCATCAGTTTTAGCGATAAATCCCCAAACAGAACCATTTTGTATAACTTTGTCATATTTTTTACCACTCTTGATATCTAAACCTTTATTGAACTCATCAATCATTTTAAGTCTAATATCTTTTTGTTGTGGTGTTATATCATCCCTTGAGTTACCACCCCAATTGGCGTAGTCTTTTTTAATACCACTCATTAGATTTCCAATGGCATCATAATAATCTATTGTTGAATTTTTGTCTAACATTGTTTCTCCCATTCTCATTTCACTTAAATATACGAAAAAAAGAGATACAAGTCAAGAGCTTTTTTTAATTTTTTTCACATTCAATTGGCGGACAATCATCTGCTGGTGTTTCCCAATCAATCATTTCTTCATATGGTTCTTTTAGTTCTGATATATAATTAGCAACCATATCTGGTGTTTCTTCTGGTCGTTCTCCACCATTTTTTGACAACCACATTTCATATTGTGATTCATCTTTTTCTTTATCCCAACACCAGTCATCTATACCCAACTCTTCAAATCTTTCATGGATTCTACGTTCATAGTATCGTTGTTGATGTCTCATAGCACGTTGTATAGATTTGTGTCTAATATGACCACCTATACTATCTTTAGTACCATCATCGTTTTGAAAAATACATAGTTTTTGTACTCTAGCAATCCTTGTACCTAAAAACATTCTTATAATCAAATCATAATCATCTGTAACATTTACGTTGGTATTATGACCACCTATCTTAAAATAAACGTCCTTATTCCAACATTTAGGTACATTTAACGTTGACCACAACCTTCTTATAGTAAAGGGATTGATATTAGCAGACCTCATAACCTTCCACTTTTTACCATAACCTCTTGGATATGTTGTCCAATATCTATGTCCATATCTCCCGGCATACCAAGGCCCCCAATCATTACAAGTATTATCAACAACATTATAACCACAACAATCACCCCACGTCATACCAACATCATCAAATTCTTTAAATGGATATATTAAATCTTCTATACAATTAATTGTTAAAGAATCATCGTGGTCTAATTCAACTAAATATTTTCCATCACATTGTGTAGCGGCTAAAAAGTTATTTCTACCAATACGAGAAACAGGACTTCTGCCCTCATTTCTTATAATTTTTACTCTACTATCATTTGACGCTATCTTTTCTAACTCTTTCCAAGTATCTCTATCTGGTGAATCGTCATTAACAACCCATTGCCAATTCTTATAACTTTGTTCTTTAATAGAATCATATGTTCTATGTATCTTATCACCTATTTTAAATGTTGTTGTCATTACAGAAACCAAAGAATCATCTGGTTCTAACATTTCTTTCCACCACTTATCATTTAATGTATGTGGTAAACTTTTATCAATATCAGTTACCCACGACCACCAATCTCTATCTGATAAATGTAACCATTTTCTTTTTATATTATCTGTCAAGTTATTTAGATGTAAAAATCTATCTTTCTCACCACCTATAGTTAATATTAAATCTGGTTCATGTGTTTTTAAAATAGATTCGATATTTCTATCATCATCAAAATGATACCAATCTGCAAAATACTTCATACCATAATAATAAATATCTGGTTCTGGTTCCATATTTATATAACTACATTCTTTACGTTCCCAATCCGATAAACCTATTGTAACTATTCCCTCTATTCTATTACTAAATGGTTTCATTTTTTTAAATATAAACGTTGTATTAATCGAGAATCTAAAACATCTTTTCCAAAATAATTTGTAGTTGAATGATAATACTTTGTTTCATATATAACCAATCTATTAAAAACATTACCTACTCTGTCAACTTCATCCCACTTTGTAAAATCCGTACCATATTCATTAACCAACTCGTGTGCAGGTTCATCGTATTTGTATTTATCAATTTCAAGTTCTTTATATCTATGAAAAGATATACCAGAATTAATTGGAGCGTGTGGTGATAAAAATATAATACCAAAGAATTTAATTGAATAATCAATATCAACTATTTTTATACTATTGGATGGTGACCATTCAAAATGGCCATTGATATCATTGAAATCTGATAATTTATTAACTACTTCCTCGGAAACCCCGTCTGATGTTCTCATACCAACAAAATTACCACTCTTATAGTCACGTTGTAAAGCGTGTCTTCTAACTTCGTAAGGTTCGTCATAAAAGTTATCTATTACTGTAACCTTATTGTTCATTTAATAACCTATATTTTTCTATCTTTTTCCCAAGTTTCTATATCAACAATTGAATATATTCTCGTTGGTATAACATTTAATTCATTTTCATTTGTTAATAATAATGAATTTCGATACTCATCCCAAGCAATAGGGAATGTCTTATCAAGTACACCATTATTCTTTTGTCTAATAATGGTATTTATTGCATTAATTGTATATAATGTATTGGTTTGTTTCTTTCTATGTAATGAAATGGTATCTCTAGCATCAGCTCCACCAAAATCATAATCACCAGTTATATTATATGTTATTATTAATTCGTGGTGGTCATTCTCATTTTGAAACACATAAATTTTATTAAATAATATATCATGACATGCAATAATAAGGTCTATGGTATCATAGAGTTTATTTCTTTTAGAGAATGTACATAATAATTGAGACCTCATTAGAATGAAACCCCCACATCCGCTGAACCAGTAATTTCAATACCAAGTGCGTCAACAAGGACATCAAATCCTTTTTTAGCAAACTCCTTTATATTTTCTATAGCTTTCTTTAAAACTTTATTCCAAAAGTTCTTAATCATTTCTGTAATTTTGGATAATAACTTTGTAGCTAATTTTTTGACTTTACTTAAAAGTTGTTTCCCCTTCTTTTTTATATTATCAAAAAATCCCTCTTCTAATATATCAACATATGAATCAACAAGAACATTTATATCATCATTTAATTTCTTTGTTTCTTTTTTAATAACTTTGTTCATTTTATGTTCGAATATAGTTTGATTCTTTTGTGGTACAACATTCTCCGAAATAGATAATCTCCAAGAAGAATTTTTACTACGACCAGCAGATTTATATCCAACTGTACTTGTAACTTTACTCTTATGTTTATTTGCCCACTTTACGTCTAATGGTTCTAAATTAACATTACCATTTAAATCAAATACCATTATTTCATTAGCTATTGAATCTTGATTACTATCCAATTTACTATCACCAGAAAATTTAAAATTACCTGTAGCGGCTTCGTATACAACCCACTTTTTAAAATTATCATTTGACCAAACTGAATCAAATAGTGGTTTTAAATTTTTGTGGTCTATAGCTGTTTCCAGTACTTTACGAGCTTCTTCTTTCATATCTGCATTATCATATGTCTTTAAAAAATCTTTAAATAATTTAGATGTAGTTGTTGGTTTCATTACGGTAACATTTGGAATAAACCATTTTGGTTTATCTCCACCACCAAGTAATCCAAGAGCGGCCGCCTCAGCTTTTATGTGGTCTTGAACACCTTTATCATTTAAACTTGTACCACTCAACTTACCAGTTAATTGTTTTAATAAATCCTTTTCATCTTTATTAGGTTCTTTTACTTTAAGTAATTTATCAAGAATCCCTTGAGCTTCTTTTCTAACATCTGATTCTCTAACATCTAAATAATATTCTTTAAACCTATTTCTTATTTGACCTACTTCTTGGTCACCAGTTATTGTTGTAAACTTATCTTCTACTTGTTGAATTATATCATCTAATAAACCAGTGATATCTTCTTCGGCTCCCCAAAAAGATTTAGCTCCTTCAAACAAACCACGAGCTTCTGGACCAGTAGCACTTGTTAATTGTGACCCACCTTTTTTCTTTAAAGATATTCTATGTGCTTTTGTAGCCATAATATCAGTTTTAGGTGTATTATTAGAATATGGTTTAATTACACTATCGCTTAATCCTTGTCCAGTATGTTCTATTAATGGTAAACTTTTTATTGAAGAATCACTAGCTATTTTTTTACCAACTCTATTTTCAACTTCCTCTCTAAATTTTTCATATCGTTCTACATTTTTAATTTTTACTTTCTTCAAAGCATCTTTATAAGTCAAACCTTTGTTTTCAATAGCGTGAGCCATACAAATACCCATTTCATATGTAGCCGCATCTCTTGGTATATCACCACCACCTTGTGAAGTAAATGTTGATTTAGAAATATCAGGTAGTTTATACATTTTACCATCTTCACCTGGTATTATAGTATCATAAACATTACCTTTTTTAAAAAAATCTTCAAATTCAGATTGTGTTCCACCACTTAATAAACTACGGAGTGTTTTTGAACCATTTCCGTTTGAATCTAAAAAACTCCTTTTAATAATAACTTGACCACTTGGTTCTAAATCAAAAGACTCTCCATTATTAATATAATCTAACCATCCTGGTTGATACTTTGTTTTAGCCATTTGTTTAGGTGTAAATTCCGCTTCATTGATTGGTTGAAAACCATCTACCAATTCTAAAGGATAGCCAAAATCTTTCATAACATCACGTAAAACTGACTTGTGATATCTATTAGTATAAATTGGTTCTCTACCATTTAACCTATCAGACCACTCTTTTACTAATTTGTCGTAATTAATTTCCATTAAATTTCTCTGTTATATCTTCCATCTCATGATAATTACTCCCCTTCGCTACTTTTACTGGATACTTACCTCGTTGTTCTAAAGTCTCTTTTACCATATGGACAAACTCCAAACCCTCGTTAATTTTAAAGTCAAATAGGAAAGAATCATAACTATAAAGAATTAATTTACTCTTATAACCTTCTAACTTTGGTATTAGTTTAGAAAGTACTTTCATATTATTCTCTGTTTCCATTAATTGAATAAGGTAATTGAATACTTTATTCTTATTCATATCTAATAGATTTTCCCTGTATATTTCCTTATTATAAATATCAGATGTAATGAAATTACCACTTTTATACTCTTGCCATTTCTTATCAATATAAGTATTAACCTTTTTAAAGAATGGATTTACATCAATCACTTCTTGTGGTATATGACCATATAAATACTGAAAAGATAATTGTTTACTTTCTTCATAACTACATTTATAAAACTTAGACATATGTTCGTGTACTGAATCTTTAGGAAATTTATAATTTATAACATCACCTATTAATCTTAAATGATATGCATCAAAATCCATCTCAACCAACATACCATCTTTATATCTACTAATAAATTGTTGTCTACTTCCATCTTTTTTATTTAGAGCTGCAAAATTAATACCACCAAATCTATTTGATGGTCTACCAGTTGATGTATAGGGATTGTATTCACTAAAAACCATACCCTTTGTGGATTGTATTCCCCACTTCTCTATATATTGTAAATTTTCCAATACTTCAAAATTATATGTTTCATAACAATTTTGTTTATTACCAAAAACTACCATTTTAATTTTATCAACAACTTTTCTACACCACTCAACGTGTTTTAATATTGGTATAATAGAATTAACATTATCAAACTTACGATAGTATGTATTGAAATGATTATGTGAATTGGTAGTTACATCCTCAATTAAAAGTGGTTCATTTTTACGTAGATAATGCATCATTTGTAAATCAAATACATTTTTCCACCCAACAAGATGTAATAATTTTTTCTTATCGTAGGTATAAACATTTTTTGAAGTATTAGTCTTCTTTATATACTTCAGATTTAAATTTAGAGCATCAGAATGTCTAAATGGTAATACATATTCATCTGTATCATCATTTAATAACCTAATATATAACAAACATAGTTTTGAATCAGATGGATGTAGTTTTTCATCACATTGTATCGGTAATACAACTGAATCTTCCGTCTTAAACTTTGTTATAAATTTTTCCCACTCTGTTATGGATTCTACTATGACCAATTATGTGCCTCACACCACAATTCAGTTGTTTTTGGAAATACTTCTTTCATCTGATTTAACAATACCTTAGCGTACTCTTGTATCTCTATCTGTGCAGTTTTTTCATTCCTTAGTTCAATAAAATTCATAACGGCTTGAAATGAAGCTGTCCAATATACTTCGGTGTATTGTGACAATGGTAAAACTATTCTTGCTTGTTCTTTAGCAACCCCAGAATTTATCATAGTTTCATAACACATTTCAACATTATTCATGAATGTACGATAAACCATACTCATCCGTTTTTGTTGTAAATCATCCAATTCACCTTCAGAAGCTTGTTTATTATCTTCTGATTGTTTTCTCCATACGTCAGGTATATAAAAATCTTCAACTGGAACATACCTACCACTAATCTCATTCCAAGCATGGTCTTTGGTAGCTGAATTGGATGTAGTTTCTATACCAACCACGTGTTTATACCATTGTCTCATTACGAACTCTGGTGCTTTAATATGGAATTGAACTTGTAAGTGTCTGAATGGGGAGTAGTGTTTATATTTAGCAAGATAACGAACCAATCGTTCATCTGACTTATCGAACTTCTCTTTTCTTTTACCGAATGATACGCGAGCAGAATTAACAACCGTTAAGTCTGTGCCAAGTGAATCTACAACCTCGATAAAACCTTTATCTAAGACTTTTGACTTTAACATAATATAACCTTTATTTATAAATAAATAGTTTAGTATTTGTTCATACGTTCAAGCTTTTTTTCTAAAAGGTACTTTTTTTCTTCTTCTCTTGAAATTCTATACTCATCCAACGCTGATATAGGTAATTCAGAAACACCTGGTACTATTCTATCAGCTTTTTGTATTTGATTTATATTTTTAGAAGAAACATCACTACGTCTACCTTTTATCTGCCATCTAATTTTAATTTTCTTATATGTGTCTGGTATACCCTTAAATCCTGCAGGGTCAACTTCAGTAACTAACGCATTTTCAGTAGAAGCTGGTTTTACAAAACAACGTTCCATAAAACCTTTCTTAATATCAGATTTTTTAGCACTTGGTTTATGACCAACTGGAACATATCTATCACCCATTGGTAAAGTTTTCTGATATCGTTTGTAATCCGTTTCACCTTTGAATCTTACAATTACTTCAGATTTAAATTCATTAAATTCCATTTCAGTTGCATAAATCTCTCTTCCATCAGGCATATAATATATGTGATATGGTATATTTGGACTAACCCACGCTTTATCAATATATTTAAATACATTTACACCAGTCTTACCTGCCATAGTTTCTATTCTATTAGCAGTTCTATTTAATTTTTTTAATAATCCAGTTGATTTAGGCATAATTAGTATCTCTTAGCATTACCTTCTGTAGTAAAAGCCCAATGTCCTACTCGTCCAAGAGCGGCTTGGCGGGCACCTATGTCTGCACGTTCACGGTCTGTACGTCTTATTGACGCTGTAGCTCTTGCTGTTTCTCTAACACTCCCATCCGTAAATGTTTCATATCTAACAGCTTCATGTGTTGCGACCCACTCTTCCGTACTATATTCACCATGTTTAACGTGAGATATTCTGGTGCTTTCATACTTTGGTGGTATGGTTGGGTCTACCTTCTCTGGTGGTGGAGGCGGTGGCGGTGGCGTTAGTTCTGGTAAATCTTCAAATTCTAATTCTTCAAGTTCTAAATCATCTGCTATATCTTCTTCTTCACTTGGTATTTCAATTTTAGGTCTTGGTGGTGGTGGTTCTATTGGTATTATATCACCACGTGCCAATCTTTCATCAACTTTTAGTTCTTCATCAATCCATTCTTCATCTATTGGTAAATCATCTTCTATATCTTCTTCCTCTGATGGTATTGCTATCTTAGGTCGTGGTACTTGATTATTGTTATCAAACGATTCTGCAGTTTCTTCTACTTCAAGTTCTTTAATTTCCGCTTCAGCGACTTCAGCAGTTGTTGGTGGGTCAACTGTACCAGTTTCATTAAGATTAGCCTCTTGTGCAACCTTAGCATGTCCTTCTTCTTTTACAATAGTAATCTCATCACCTTTTAACACCGTAGGCCCATGTTCTGCCATTCTCATAAGTCCTCTAATAGTTGTAGTCCAACCATCAGTTCCTATGGAGTGTGATATATCTGTAGCTTGAAATGCAACCCAACCATCATATTCTGGTGGTAAATAACTTGTGGTGAACGCATTACCAGGAACTATACCACCTATTCCAGTAATTTGTATTTCTATCTCCAATGGAATAAGTAATGGTCTAACATTATAAACACCAGATGGACCAGTTGTTATCATCTTTCTCATTATACTTTTCCACTTATATTCACCTTCGTCCTTTAAGTATCCCATTTCATTATACATTCTTTTTTCACCAAATGTCTCAGAGTCTATTGTCGTACCAGTTTTTATTTTTTTAATATTGGTTTGAAATTGTTGTTCTTGTGCAAGTTTCTTTTTTTCTGCTTCCAATGCCTCTTCTTTAGCTTTTTTAGCATCATTATCACCAGTATCATCATCCTTCTTAGAATCACTAGCTTTATCAGTTATTAATAATGGTGGCCCACCATCAATACTTAGTGGTGAATTTGCATCAGATATGATATTGTCACTACTATGTCGTTCTCCATCATAACCAAATGAACCATATTGCCACGCCATCTTCATATCACCAATAGATTGGTCTGGATGTTTACCTATAGCTTTACCATATCTAATAGACGATGGATTACCAGCAACAGCTGGAGCATTTCCTTTATTATTCGCTCCAAACATAGCCGCAGTTTGCATTGAACTTGGTAATTTACCTGTTAATGAATGACCCTTTACAATACTCTTTTCATTCATTACATTGAATATATACAACTTACCTTCTACTTTTCCTTCAACTAATTTACTCACACCTGTTGTAGTCTCTAATAAATTCTTTACCTTATTTTCACTCCGATTTTCATCAATCACCATAACTCTACCAGCACCATGTTTTTTTGATGGTAATGTTGCATCAGTAACTTTTAGTTTCCAAATACCATAATCTTCATTCATTTTATTAAATAAATTTTGCATACCACTTTCTATAGAAGTTACACCTGTAAAGGATTCTTGTATAACTTCCCAGTGTATTATAACATTTCTTAAAAATCCAGATTCTGGGTCGTCTGGACAAGCAAAATTCTCAAAACTTTTACCACCACCTGCTATTTCAAAATCGTTTTTCATTTGTAGTATTTTTTCTGTATCCGAACCCTTATCATCATCCAGATTATTTGGTGTAACCCATTGTCCTTTGAATATAAATTTATTTGGATTAGAAGTAAGTAAACCTGGATGATTACAAATTCTCACCGATTCCCATATCCAAGACTCTTCTCCACCTTCATCACCAACTTCTTTTGGTTTACCATTTTCCATTATTGGTACAACACTTCTAAATGTAGAAAATAATCTACCATCCGTATTTACCTTACCTAAAAATTTACTTATAATATTATCTTCCATCCAACCCCAAGATACATAAGGCCCTACTGTTCTATCAAATCCTTTGGTTAATACGGTTTTTAATAATCCAGCTGGTTGGTCTTTAGCTGGTCTTACACTTTTCCAAGCGTTACCCCAAATAGCACCAGGCATCATACATAACCCAACAATCTCATCATCTAATTGTTCTACAAATTCTTCTAATGTTGGTGTATATCCACCCTTTATACTAGCATCGTTATTAGCTTCCTCAGTTGTTTCTTCTGGTGGGTCTGTGGATGGAGCTACTTCACTTTTTGTTTGTTGTCCTAAAGTATTTACACCCAAGGAAGTTATTTCTGTTGTACAATCAAAACCACCATCATCACGAGTTTTCCATTCAAAGTTTTTGACAAGACCTGCCATGGCATCATATTTACCTTTATTAGCCCATATTCTTGATTGAATTGTATTGTACGCTTCACCACTTTGAATTTCATCTTTACTAAAAAATTGTATAGCATTAAAATCTTCTATAGAACTCCAACCCCACTCCAACATAATTGGTTTACCATGACCTAAGAAATGTGGTTGTAATCTTGCTACATCAGAATAAGAATGACAAACCCAACTTATTGTTGCATTTCGTATAGCTTTTGTACCACCAGCAAATTCAACACTAACAGATGTTATGCCTGGTAATGGTCTAAATCTATCTTCATTTATTCTAACGTTACCACCAGTATCATATGTTAACTCATTAGATGCTTGTTTATCCCACAATACTCTATCGTACATTTCTGAAAAACCATTTAATGTTCTAAGTTTTAACGTATCTTCTGGTGAATCAATGGTGTCTTTTACCAACTCACCACCTACTATACAAACACCATCCATACCACCACGCGGATTGTTTTCCAACAGATATCCTTTATCACCTTCACCAAGTTTAATGTCACCTACTTGTAATAATTTTCCATCGCGTGTTGCCGGTGGTGCTTCAGGCGGTGAGTCACTTTCAGTATAATAAACATATTGTTGTGTAGAGTTTATTGGTGAAAACATTCTCACCCAAGGTGCTTTAGCATAAGTATCCTTTATAGCAGTACCAATACTACCTTGTGCTACATTAGCAGAAACATCTCTTACAAGAGCGTTTTCTGTTTGATGTAGTGTTTTCCTAACGTCTGGATGTATTTCCGACAGGTTTAACATACTTACCCTTATTTATTGATTTTTCTAAAATCGTCTAATATACTTGCTATATTTCTTGGTATACGAATCTTTTCACCAACTTTTGGCCTTGATTCGTGTGAATAACCATTAGCTTTAGCAATCACCCACCATAAAGATGAATCTTTATAGTATTTATAAGCTAACCAATCAAATCTCTCGAAGTCTCTAGCGAAATGAAAAGTATCAGTATCTTGTATTCTAATTTCTGGATACCTTGTTATTTTGTAACTACGTCTACCATTCTTATCTTTTTTAATTTTTGTAAATTCGTATCTATTCATTATGATGACCTTCTAATGTCTGTTGGGCCTTGTATAGCGACTAAATCACTAACTACAGTTTCAACACCACCTATTCTAACAACTTCGTTACCATCTTCATTAGTAGATGGGTCGTTTAAAAATGTTTCATATGGTTTAGTACCATCCAACCAATCTAAATCAAAATGTTTACCTGTCATTGATAATGCATAATTACCAATAAACTTAAATCCTATTTGTACTGTTACAAATTTTGGTAATTGTACTTTTTCTTTTTGACCTGCAAGTAAATCTATATCCCAACCACCACTATCTTCTATAGTAAAACTAATATTATCTATTAAACCTGGTGTATTCTTATAAAGATTACCTATTGTCAATTCAACAAATGGTGGTGTCATTAATCTACCACCTTGGTCTCCTGCAGTCTTCCACGCTGGATAACCGAGACCCATTAAATAATTTAATTTTTCCCACAATGGAATCATCTCTTGTTTTGTGTTTGGAACTACTTTAAAAGAGAATCCTATTGCTCTATCAGCACCACCATACGTATAAACTTTATCTGGTCTACCTATATATTGAGTTTCATTCCAAGTTGGTGTAACAGCATCACTTATACCCTCAAGAGTTGCTCTAAATACCAACCATTTATTATTAACTAAATCTTTAAATTTAAATGGAATAAAATCTGAATTTGAATCTTCTCCATATGGTGTCATATTAACATTGTCGGTCAATTCATTTGCATATTTATTTGTCTGACCTTTCTTTATCAATCCAAGAGTATCATCCCATACTGGTTTCATACCTGGTTTACCAGGTTCACCAAGAGTATACATTATAGTTTTAGCATCTGCTCTCTTTTGTAACTCATTTTCCATTTTAACTGTATCACCATCTGGTGTTGTAAAATTCTCATCATTCTTTTCTCTTGGTGTCTTTAATGTCTTTTCATAAATAACTTCATCCCTTGGATTATTTTCACCTGGTAATTGTCCATACGAAGACATAGCATAATTTTTAATTGGGTCACTTCTATCATTTACAATACTTGGTGGTTGTGGTATTAATAGTCTTTGTGGGTCACCTTCATCAATTCTTGGTTTTATAACATTACTTGGTGTATTATGTTCTGCTATAGTATTAGGTTTAGAATCAACTACACTTAAATACCTTGCTTGATTAACTTCTAATGTTGACCATCTTTCTACGGGATTTGATTGACCACTAATATTACTTGGATGGTGTTTCCACATCATACCACGAGCAATTAATACAGACATACCATTACCATCTTCTCTATTATCTGGCCACATTGACATATGATGATACTTACCAATATTAGTACCAACACCACTTTCCCAATCATCTGTTTGTATATCAGTTCCCCATAGGTTACTCCAAAATAATAATTGTGTATCATCATTACCAATTGTACCACTCTTTAAATCCTCATCGTCTGCATTTTTCCATATAAGACCTGGCCCTTGAGCTTTACCACTCATAATAATAGATAATGAATCTTGATATCTTGTATATGGCCCACGATGTGCATCTCTAGCCCAATCCATCTCATTTAAATGACCACCTACCCATCCAACTCCAGCGTAAGCTTTTTTACCAACACTCATTGCACCCTTACCAATTGTAACTGTTATATCTTTACCCTTACTCCACATATTCTTAGTAGAAGTTTTAATCTTAGTCCAATCAATTTTAAATCCATTAGATTCATTTTGTAAAGTCTCTTTTGGTGCTTCAAGTTTAGCTCTTTGTTCATTGTGTGGAAAGTATGTACGAAATCTTTCAAGTATTGGTGCAATTGTTTTCGACCCAGCAGAAAACACTTCTTTTCCAAATTGAGCAGTATCACCTGCAAAATGAATAGTACTCTTGGCCGCTCCTTGTAATAAATTTAAAACGGTTCCCGCGGTTTGTCCAACACCCTTTCCAGCAGACGAACCTACTTTTTTCAAACCACCAATCAAATCTTTAGCACCATCCATAGCTTCTATCAACGTAGTACTGAATGTTCCATGACTTCTCGCGTGTACCATTGGTACAATTGATACTAATCCCAATGGATTCCAAGTTCTTGTATGTTGGAATGGATTTAACTTATAAAATATAAATTGTTTAACTCCAAATGTAATACCTTGTGGTGTAAATATAAATTTTCCTATCCTTTTAACATCATCAATTGTTCTACCAACCATAACACTAGCCATACCAATTCCTGGTATACCACTAACAGCATCAAGTCCTGCTTTACTACCAATATCCTTTATAATAAAAGGTTGGTCAAATCCTATTACATTATTATCTCTATAAGGTAACTTATCATATTGTCCTTCGGTTGATAATTCTGTATCTATTGTTCCACTACTATTATATGAATTAAAAGCACTTGGTGTTTCTAAACTTGGAAAATTAAATGGTTGTCTTGGACTTCTATCTGCATTAGGGCTATTTTCTGTAGTAACACTAAACCAATCAATCAATTCTGGTCTATCGTGTGTACTTATATCTGATAAATTAAAAGGTATGATATCTGGTCTTGATATATTAGACATTGCAACTGGTTCATATAAACCAGCGTCTTGTCCAGCGGTATGTCTTCCTATTGGATTGGTATCAACTACCTCTGGTATACCATTTAAAGTAAATAATGTTGGTGGGCCTCCGAAATTCATTGTGAATCCAGTTGCATGCATATTTGGAAAGAAATCTACTGGTTGTGGTGCGGTAGAAGACCCCATACTATTACCAGATGGTGAACCAAGTGGTTGTCCTGCTCCTTGTGATAAATCACTTACTAAATCTACTAATCCCATATTATTCCGTACCTAAATTCTTAACTCTACTATTTAATGATTCCATTAATACTCTATTATCTGCTTGTAATTGTCCTATAGCGGATATAACACCATCCAACTTATCATTTGTAACTCCCATATCAGTAATTGGTGGTGGTTCTGGACCTGTTTCTTCTCCCCCACCTGCTAACGCCATACCTAACATTCCAATTCCCGATAATGCCATCAATACAGGTAAAGCTGGTAGTAATGCAAGAGCTCCAATGGCTAATGCACCCATTCCAATTCCTAACGCTCCAAACGCTCCAGCTAAAATAAATATACCACCTGCTAACGGAACTAATGTAGTTAGTAATGGTGTAAATGAACTTATACCTTCTGCTAACATTCCGAAACCAGTTCCTATGGCTTGTATAGCAAATCCTAATACAAGTAATGATGCCGCAATGACCAACATGGCCGCGGCTCCTGCAAGAATAGCGACAGCACCAACACCACTCATCATTATAGCTCCAATCGCGGCTAATACTACTACCAATCCGAGTAAAGCAACACCAGCCTTAGCTAATGAACTCCACTCTACACTTCCAAACTCTTGTAGAGCTTTAGCAGTAACAAATAACGCCGCTGCAACAATCAACATAGCGGCCGCTCCCGCTAATATCTTCTTTGGGTTAATTTTTTCTACAAATCCAAATGGATTACTATCCTTATCAAGTGCATCTGGTTTCTTTGGTAGTTCAGGCATTTTATCTTTTAAACCTTTAAACATTCCAGAAGCTCTTTTCTTAATAGCTTCTTTAGCAGTACCAGCTTGACCAGCAATCATTTGACCAATCTTAGTACGCATTATCATTTCTTTTGCAAGAAAAGCAATGGTTTTTGTTCCCATAAGTTTTTGTACGCCCCATATAGCTAAAAACGTACCAAGTATTATAGTTCCAGCGTTACCAAATGTGTTCATAGCTGAAACTACCGCGGATATACCCTTCAATATCATAACTACGGCACCTACAATAAGTCCAAGTGGTACTAACGCTACCATAAGTATCGGTGATAATACCTTCCACGCTTCTAATAAATCTTGTCCAAGGTCTCTAATTATTTTCATCAAAAACCCCATCAAATTAGCTGAATTAGTTTGAGATTTTGTCATACTATTAAGATTAGATTGATTAGCTACCATCTTAGATAATTCAGTAACACTAACACCAATAGACTGTGCTAACGCCCGTCTTTGAAGAACGTTCATTGCATTAAAGTCTGCTTCAGTACCTACATTTTTTAATACTTCTCTTTGTAAACCTTCAATATCACCAGACAACGCTAATTGACGAGCTTTATCGAGATTCAATTGTCTACCAAGTAAAATCTCAGCTTCCATTTGTTGTTGAATACTCGATTCAAAATTTAATAAGTTATCTGCTATCTTAACCGATGTATCAAAGTTAATACCAAGTTTCTTTGCTTGTATAGCCGCTTTAGCGACATTCATACCACCATCCTTAGCGAATGAAGCAAACGCTTCAGTATTTTGAGCTAAATCCTGCATAACTTGACCTGGTGCTACACCCTCGGCTTGAGCTAAACTACCAACAGATTTTGCCATTTGGAATGCCGCTTCTTGTGACGCGGCACCAGTAGCTTTCATCGCTACCATTAAGTTAGCCGCATTAGTTCCACTTACACCCAATTCGGCTTTCATTTGAGCCATACCACTTAACAATTCTGGTGTTACTGCATTAACTCCACCAAAGTTATCCATCAATCCAAGAGCCGCGTCCTTTACATCACTAGCTCCAACTCCTGCCATTTTAAATGCCGTGGCTGTTTCCGATATTTGCATTTGTAAACCCGCGGCCGCTGAATCACTAATACCTAATTCGGTTTTAAGTTCCATTGCTCCTTGAAACATATCATATAGATACTTACCAGCTAATAACAACCCAGCACCAAGAGCAACCATTGGGTTTGCCGCTATAGCCATTATTTGAGCACCAAAATCTTTAGCTTGGTCTTTTATATCACTCATACCCTTACCAAGATTCTTAGTTGAGGCGTCTTGTCGTTTCATCATATCAACAATACCCGTTTGAACTCGTAAATCTTTTTCGGCTATATCAAGACCTTTAAGAGCCTCTTCTACTTGGGTTTTTGATAAGTCTGTTTGTCCAGACATTAATTTAAATCTATCTTCTGCGAATTTTTTAGCTTGTGCTTCGTGAGCGGCTTCTATTTGTCCAGTATCAAATAACGTAGTACCAATCTTCATATGAGCATCATTTATATCATTAGCAGTTTGAACTTGTTTTACCATTTCACCTGACAAGTCTATAACTTGGTCAAACTCCATTTTTGCTGTTTTTAATATAAGTTGTTTTTTAGAAGCTAAATTTTCAGCACCAATAACAGCTTTGGTGCCCATTTTCCCAATTTGTTTATTGGTCTTTTCAATATCCTTATCAAGTTTCCAAAGTTTAGCACCAATAGTAGCACGTCTATTATATTCGTCACTTCTATTTTTTGCAGATTTTTCCCATTTCTTTTCCCAATCTGCTCGCATTTTGGCAGTATCTACCCCTCTCTTTTCGAGTTTTTCTATACGTTTTAATATTGCTTCTCGTTGTTTGAGAAGTTTTGCATCTTTTGCGGAGTAGGCCATTTATATTCCTATGTTAATCAAGACCTAGCTTATCAAAACGATTAGCTAAATCATCTTGGTCTTTTTTCAATTGGTCTAAATCTTTTTTGATTTGTTTTTCCATCTTTTTTAGTTCTGGGTGATTTTTAGTAGCTTGATTAACAACATCTTTTGGTTTTGCACCAGCTACAACTCTTTGAAATAATGTATTAATAATACCTTCATAGAATACTCTTTGTTCTGATACTCTACTTGGTTTTATTTGTTTTATATTTTCTAATTTAAGAGAACGTAGTATATCTTTAAATTCTGCAAAAGGTTCTAATACAGAATCATAATCCCCACCTGCGACAAGGTTGTCGTTAGGGTCAAATATTTCATAATTTTTACC
>ENA-UZXA01002371-UZXA01002371.1-metagenome-genome-assembly--contig:-Day-1-1m-contig-2371_pt1 | contig 30676 bp, 35 predicted proteins | sample MGYA00260336_ERZ794896 | MGnify/ENA metagenome assembly ERZ794896
AAATCTGGTGTTAATGGTGAAATTCCTCCCCAATCATTAATTCCAACTGATAAGAAACTTTGATATGATCTTGGGGATAGGTTTGGTGGAATTTGTATATTCATCTCTGGCATGATAATTCTTGATAATGCTACAACTGTTTTAAAATAATTTTCATTAGCTGATGGTGAATTTTTCATTATTGTATCTGATTTTGGTTGAAAATTTTGTAAAATTACTTCTTGAATGTTACCATATTTTTGATGTAATTGTTTTATGGCAAATATGGAATCAATTATTTCCTCAATTGTTTCTCCTATCCCTACTAATATTCCTGTAGTCATTGGAATTCTCAATTTACCTGAATTCTCTAAAATTTCTAATCTTGTTTTTGGTCTTTTACTTGCTGCCAAATAATGTGGCATTCCTTTTTCTGTTAATCTTTCACTGACATTTTCTAACATAATGCCCATTGACACATTTGTTTTTTTCAACTCTTTCATTTCTTCAAAATTTAAATTTCCTGCATTTGTATGTGGAAATAATCCTATTTCTAATGCTAATTCTGATGCATGAATGAGATATTCTGATGTTGAATTAAATCCATTTTTTTTTAACCATTCTCTTGCTTCAGGGTATTTTTTTTCTGGCTGTTCTCCTGTGACAAATAGTGCTTCAACACATTTGTATTTTTTTGCAAGTTGTAATAATTCTATAATCTGTTGTTTTGACATTAATGATAATTTTTCTTCTCCTGGTTCTGCTTTGTATGTGCAATAAGAACAAGTATCTTTACAGAGATTAACGATGTTGAAAAATGCCTTTTTTGAAAATGTAACTGTTTGATTTTTAAATTTTTTTCTTATGTTTTGTGCTGTCAAAAATAGTTCTGTTGGGTCTTTTACTGCTTGTTGATAAATTTCAATTATATCGTGATGTGAAATTGTTTTATTTTCTAAAACATTGTTTAAATTTTCAGAGTTTAACACGAGACTATTCATCAGAATGAATTCTTGAGTAGAAGTATTTATGCTTGTATTTTTTAATTTCCATTTGGTCTTTCTTGAAGCGTAATTGTTACTTCTATCATTTTACTATCTCTTAAAATCTCTAAAACCATTTCATCTCCTACTGTTTTTGCTCTTTGAAGATGTATCAAAATATCGTCAATTTTTCTAACATCCATTCCGTCTACTGATAAAATGATGTCTCCTCCTATAGAATAGTCTATTCCGTCTACTTGTATTGTTTTTTCAGATCCAATTAGTCCTGCTTTTGAAGCTGGACTATCTTCCACAACTGTAATTATCAAAAATCCAAGTGTGTCTTCAAGTTCCATGACTTTTGCCATATCTAGATCAATATCCCTACCTGAAACCCCAATCCATGGATGTTGATATTCTCCATTTTCAATTAGAGTTGGAACAATTTTGACAACCGTTTGTGATGGAATTGCAAATCCAACTCCTGTGAATTCTCCTGTTCTTGACTGGATTGCTGTATTGATTCCGACAACGCCTCCCATCATGTTTAACAGTGGACCTCCTGAATTCCCTGGATTTATGGCTGCATCTGTTTGAATTACATCTGGAATTGAATATCCTGAATCTGTTGGAAGTAATCTTCCTATTTGACTTACAATTCCTGAAGACATGGAACCTGATAATCCAAATGGATTCCCTATTGCAGTTATTGGCTCTCCTACTTTGAGCTCTGCTGAGTCTCCTAGTGATAATGGTTGTAACAAAGATAAATCTGCATTGACTTTGATTACCGCAATATCTGTAAATTCATCAACCCCGATTATCTCTGCATAGTATGATCTTCCATCAAGAAATGTTACAATTGTTTTTTCTGTATCCTCAACAACATGTGCATTTGTAATTATGTGTCCTTTTTTATCAAAAACAAAACCTGATCCTACTCCGCCCCCATTTTCTGATGTCTCGCCTCTTTGTACATTAACTCTCACCACCCCTGGTTCTGATTTTTCAAAAATTTCAATTAACGATAAATTTTTTGAATATGGTGATTCTGTTTCTTTAACTATATCTGCATTAACATCATCTATTTCAATTTCTGGTTTAATTGGTTCAGGTGGTGTAATTACAAGTACTGCGAAAATGACAATTACTATCATTGCTCCAATTGCCCCACCTACAAATACTCCTGATTTGTCCATGAGATTTCTTATTCTTGATTTTCTATGTAAAAGGATTTCTATATGCTAATTGAATTTTGATTATGGTCTTTCATTGAGTAACTTCTTCCTCTCCATGTGACTGCTGACGTTCCCTTTGCTTGGATTAATCCACTCAAAAATCCCAAAACTACTGTTAAACTCCCTAATGGTGCAAATAATGCGTAAATTGTTCGTAAGCCTAATCCCATTTTTACTTCAATTGTTGCTCCTGTGTAAATTAGGATTGATGAAATTGCTGATGTAATGAGCAGAATTTTTGAAGATATATTTTCTGATGGTAATACAATTGATGTTGCAAGAATTGGAAATGGAATAAATAATAAAAATAATACTGCAAAGAAAATACCTACTGCAATTTTTCCATTTTGGAGATACAGTGGAACCATTAATCTCTTTAATGCATTCCATAAAGTTCCTTTATCGCGTGCCCATACTGCATCAATAAGATGATCTCCTCGTACCATCCTCATTTTATGTCCTGATTCTTTCACTTTTTTACCTAGTGCCCCATCTTCAACAATTTCTTGTTTTACCCCTTCATGCATTCCTACTTTTTCATAAGTTTCTTTTTTCATGATGAAGAAACTCCCAAAGAAGTACCCTGTTTTCTTTGATGGATTGTTTACATTTAATGCTGAAAATCTTGTATGTAAAAATGTCGAAATCATTGGAAGTGTGATGTTTGTCCAAAAATCAAATGTAATCATTTTTGGAATTGCAGACAATGCATCTAAATTGAATGAAAATAGTTGTGCAACTGCAAGTGATATTACGTTTTCAGAATGTTTTGTGTCTGCATCTGTAAATAACAATAATTCTCCTGTTGTTTTTTGATATCCTTCCATGCATGCCCAATTTTTCCCCATCCATCCTTCTGGTTTAGGTTTGGCAGTTACTGGAATTATTTTAGAATTTTTTTTTGCATATTCAGAAATTATTTTCCCAGTGGAGTCATCTGAAGAATCATCAATAACTATAATTTCATAATTTGGATAATCTTGTTTAATTAATGAATCTAAACATTCACTGATAAAATCTTCCTCATTTCTTGCTGGAAGAATTATTGAAACTTTGGGAGTTAACTTTGATTTATTTTCAAATTTATCCAAGTATGGTGTCAGTCTAAATGACTCTATCATTGATTTGATAAGAACAACCCAAGCTCCACAAACCCCAATTAATATTGCAGTTAGTGAATAATTGAAAATGTCATAAATTATTTCCATGAGTCTATTTCTCGATTTCTTCTTTGATACTCTGCATTGCTTGATTGGTACCACTTTTGATGTGTTTTTTTATCATGCCTGTGAACATGCCCATCATTCCAGTTAGTTTGATATCCCAAACTACACGAAGTATGGTTTTCTCTCCTACAGAAGCAAGTGATATGATTTTTTCACCATTAATGATACCTTTGGTAAATTTTGCAATTATCTTTTCTTTAGGCTCTAGTGTTACTTGTTGTAGACATTTTTGATCTCTGAATGCTATGGTAATTTCTCGATTTATTGTATTTCCATCTTTTGAAATATTTTTGACTTCTTTAGTTCCCTTCCAAAATTTTGGTTCATTATCAATATCTGAAACAACATCCCAAACTTTCTCTACTGTTGAATTGATTTCTATTTCTACTTCAATAATTGCCATGTGTTAACACCCATTCATTTCGCAGTAAATATATTACATTGCTCAACAACTTGAAATAGACTGTGATGGGCAACATGCCTAAAATCCAGAACATTAACTCCAGTTCTAATGGCGTTTGCCACTCTTCCGTCACAGTCACTTAAAATTTGAAAGAAAATGAAACCCACAAAATACATGCCAAAAATAGGAACTTTTGATGGAAATGGTTTTTGGAAAAATGCGTATGCCCATCAACGTGGTAAATTATTAAAAAAAGTCAATGTGCCCGAAGATCAAATAATTATTCTAGTGAATAAAAAATATGTTGAACTTCCTGCTGCTTTAAAATACGAAATTGAGACAAGCGGAATTGATAAAAAAGAATTACAGTAATCGAAATTCATTTTAACCCTAAAAAATAGTATTTTTTTATGTCAAATGTATCGTATGATGATTTTGCAAAACTCGATATTAGAGTTGCAAAAATAATTGCAACTGAACCTATTGAAGGTAAATCTAGAATCATCAAAGGAAAAATTGATTTGGGAAATGATGATCAACGTGATGTCATTATTGGAGGCGCCCAATATTTTCAACCTGAGGACATTGTGGGAAAAATTGTGATTGTTTTGGCAAATCTTGAACCTAAAAAAATGGCTGGAGTTGAATCAAATGCAATGCTGTTGGCCGCCGATGTTGATGATAAACCATTTTGGTTGACTGTGAATGAAGATATTCCTTTGGGAAGCCCTATCAAATAATTTTTTTATTTTTTAAAATTTTATGAAGATGTATTTTAAATTATGATTAATCATAAATCATTAATTCTTTTTCTTCTAATAATGCATGTAAATTGTTAACTGATCTGTAAACATCTGGTTCTTGTTTTGCACCAGTACAGACAAGTTTTCCTGAAGAAAATAATAATATCACCGTTTTTGGATCTACCATTCTGTGGATAAGTCCTGGAAATTGTTCTGGTTCATACATACTTCTAGGTAGTGTTCTTGCTGCTTGTTCTAAATGGATTTTTCCACCTAGATTAATTGATGCAACAATATTTTGAATCGTTACTGTTGCATCTTTTTTAACTTTAATTCTTCCTTTTCGAAGCTTATCTACTACTGTCTTTACAGCTTTCCTTGCCATTTCTTCAGATTTGGAGCCTGTACATACCATTTTTCCTGAAGTGAAAATTAATGTTGCCGTTTTTGGATTTTTTAATCTAAACACTAATCCTGGAAATTGATCAGGATGATATTCTACATCTGGAAATTTACTAGTAATATCATTCAAGTCCATCTTTTGAAAAACATCTGCAGATGCAACTACATTTTCTACACTTACAATAGGTTTGGTTTCAGGCATATTTGGTTTTTTGTACTTTAACTACAATAAAAGGACTTTCTCAAAAATTTTACACACATTCAAATTTTTAGAATTATTGATTTTTATTCAATTTCTTAGACGAATGATTTAATTTAGATCTGAACGCCGCTGAATTTATTGGATCTTTTCAATATAGATTTTGATCAATTGTTTTCCATGAATGATGACTCCAATCCGTTAATGATGTTGATTTGGATTTTACCAATTATCCTCTTTGTGTTTTATGGACAAAGAATTCAACTATACGTTACTTCTGGTGAAATTAAAAAAGCAATTAAAAAACTTGATGCTTTCAGAGAAGAATCTAGAAATGAATTAATTGATTATATTAAAAAAAATACCTCTTTTGAAATAGATTCGATAAAAAAAATTGACCGCTTTTTAGATTATTTTACAATAATGCCTGTTGATATGGATCCTAATGGTATTGTTGATAAAGTTCAACATACAGTTAGATCCAGGGAGGACTATACTCGAGAACATATCAAAATCCTTTGTCCTCAACTTAGCGATTTTGAATTAACCAAAGTTCAAACTTTACTTGAACTTGCATCATCATTACAAATGATTCACAAAATAGTTAATCACATGTTCTTAACTGCTAAAAAACAAAACAACTATCCCTTGATTTTACCCCTACAGATGATTCTTCCTTTTGTTATGGAACAAGCAGAAGCAATGAGGGAAGCCATTCCGGCATTTGAATCTGGACAACCTGTTGGAGATGGAATTGGCCCTATGGTAGTTGGTAAAATGATGCTAAACTGTGAAAAGCAAATACTTTCATTTCAAACGGCACTTGCCAAAACTGACTTTGAAAATAGACAATTATTTCTTTTAAAAGCTGAGGGTCCTGGTTCTACTGTTGGCAGACCTGCAGATGCGTTAGAGAAAATTGTTAGTGAAAATACAATTAATGCAATAATTATGGTTGATGCTGCTTTGAAAATGGAAGGTGAAGAATCTGCATCTGTTGCTCAGGGTTTTGGTGCAGCTATCGGTGGAATTGGAACCGAACGATTTCAAATTGAAGCAGTTGCAACAACAAAAAATATTCCCGTATTCTCTATTGTGGTAAAACAATCTGTAAAAGAAGCAATCACACTAATGACAAAAGAAATTGCTGATAAAGCTGATGACACACGTCTCCAAGTTTATGAGATGATTAAAGAAAATACCAAAGAAGGCCAATCGATAGTAGTAATTGGTGTTGGAAATACTGTTGGAGTTCCGCAATGATATTTTCAAAGAAAAAAATCATTATTGCATATACTATTGAAAAATGTCCTGAATGTAACATGCAGAGAAAACGGAAATTTGCTAAAGATGATGTTTTGTTTTCTGAATCTTCAAAATGTCCCTCATGTGATGTAATATGTATGATTGAGAAAATTTTTGGTGAATCTTTTGAACAATAATCCTACTCTGTCCTAAATTTTACATTACATGTTGGACAAAACCAAGTTATTGCTTCTCCCTGTTCTTTGAACATTATTCCGTGACATTTTGGACACGGTCTTATCTCTTCACTCAAAATATTTTGTCCTTTTTTGAAATCTCTATAGTGCTTTTGTTGTTACAGTTACTCCTGTTTCATTTGGAATAAACGTGTGTTCAGCTTGGGCCACTCTTTGTTCATTTACTTCAATTAGTACTGGATATGCTTGAACTGCTTTTTTCTTAACTAAAATATCTAATAATTCCCTGGCCTTTTTTTCCTCCCATTCTTTTGTAATCCATCTTAACGCAAATGGTAACATGTTGAAATTTTTCCAAATAAAGTCAAGTAATCTGTCTGCTTCTTCATTCTTTGTTTTCTTTCGAGAATTAATTGCAAAGATGTTTTTTATCTGGCCATTTCTAACAAATCCTCCTGCTTCTTTTGTTGTTACAAATGGCTCACATGCGTATGCTGAATTGTCTGAAAGTGAAAATCCTCCAATTGACCAAATATTTGGGATTGATCTTCCTGCATGAATTGTATATTGATCTAATGAATGACCACTAAGATTTGCAATTGGTTTGAATCCTAATTGTTTGATTGTAGTTTCAATAGTACGTCCAATGTCACTAGCTTTGACTCCTGTCTTGATCATTGACATTGCATTTGATAATCCTTCTTCAGCTGCTTGAACTAATCCATCAAATTGTGCATCATAACAAACTGTCACTGCTGTGTCTGCAATGTATCCATTGATTTGTGCACCAAGATCAATTTTTACTAAATCTGTATCTTTGATTGTAATTGGGTCATTTGGTTCTGCAGTGTAGTGAGCTGCAATTTCATTAATACTTGCATTAACTGGAAATGCACATTTTGCTCCACGTTTTTTAATTTCACCTTCAACTTCTTCACAAATTTCATAGACTGATTTTCCAATCCAATCTTTGACCCTAACCATTTCTCTAACTTCAGCTGCAATCTTTCCTGCTTTGATGTAATCTTCTATTTGCACAATCCTGATTTTTGAGTGCCTTTAAAATGATTATCTGTGAAGCTTAAATTGGGCGATTCTTGTGTTTTACTGGGATCGTGGTCTAGCTTGGTATGATTCTGCGTTTGGGACGCAGAGGTCGCGAATTCAAATTTCGCCGATCCCACCATTATCTTATTATGAAAATAAATTCATGACACAATTGCCGAGCAATGAAGAAGAGTTAGAGAAATGACTTTGATATGAAGTAAACTAATGGCTCTGAGCTCCGGCATGTTTTTATGAATTCACTAATGTGTGGAATTAATTGAAATTTGAAAGACGCGACATTTTGTTAATTGCTGGGCTTGTACTCTTCATGATTGGGTTAATCCCATTTATGACCCCTGTATATGCCGCAATTATCGTAATTTTGATGTATTTTGGAATCAAAATCTATGTTGGAAAGCGTAAACAATCTATTGAGAAAGATGTTGGTGAGGGAATTTGTATGGATTGTGGTTCTAAAGTTGTAGACAAAAAATGCCCAAATTGTGATAGTTTTAACGAATAATTTTTTCATTTAATTGAATTCATGTTTATGGTAATCAAAGATATTCAAACTTCAAAGCTTTGTAATACTATTACACACAATAGAGTAAATTCAAAATATGACTCATCTTCTAAATTACTATGATGAAGTTACAAGTTTTGATGTTTTACCAGGATGATCCAAAAAAATGCACTGCAGCTAAGATGGTAAAATTTGGTCTTGCTCAAAGTATTAAAAAAATTGGCAATAAGGGAATGGTTCTAGACCCTTTTTCTGAAAAAACATTGATTCCCAAAGATAGATTATTGATAAATTCTATAGTTGGAATTGATTGTTCATGGAATTTAGCTGATCAGGCATTTTCAAAAAAATTTAATGGTATTAAACGAAAACTTCCTCCATTACTTGCAGGAAACCCTGTAAATTATTCTAAACTTAACAAATTGACTACTGTGGAGGCATTATCTGCGTCCCTGTTTATTTTGGGATTTCCAGAACAAAGTTTAGCATTACTTGACAAATTCAAGTGGGGCCATACTTTCTATGACCTTAATCGAAATCTTTTAGATGAATATTCTAAACTTGAAAATGAAGAACAAATCGAATCTATTCTAAAAGACTATGGTTTACTATGATTGTTTTTTCTTTAGAATTATGATAATCCCAACAATGATAATTATTGGAATAACTAAAAATTCATAGTTAAATTCATTTTCTGAAAACTCTACAATTTCAGAATTCTTTGTTGGCAATTCTATTTTCATTTCAGTCACTATGAAACTTGATTCATAAAAATCAGGTCTTAGTACAGAGTCTGAAATTGCAAAAATTTTGATGTTATTTGCACCTATTCCAAAATTCTGTGTTTTCTCGCCTGGAATAATTATTGTGGTTTCACCTTCAACTACATTTAGTGTCTCTGTTGATATTGAATTTCCTTCATTGTCTGTTAAAAAATACAAAATTCGGTCTGAATTTTCTGTATTGATGTCAATTTTGAATTCTACTCCTCTTTGAACAACTTTCTCCAAATCTATTTTTTTGATCAGTGGAAATTCTGTGTTTTCAAATTTTGACCATTCTCCAATTTTGAATGGATATGTTTCATCTTCAAAAGTATTGACTGTAATTGTTCTTGATTCTGGTGCATATGATTCAAGATAAAATGGTCCATTACTTATCACTGCATGATTATTATCCTCAATCCATTTTATTGATGAATTATATCTATTTTGGAAATATTCTAAGTTCTGTTTACTTTCTTTAAATTCCTCTGGAATATGATTATTGTCTCTAAATTTTTCTAAATACCCTTTGATTAGATTTGCATCATTTGGAATTATCAGTGATAACCAATTAACATTTTTACTTGTTGCCCCTGATCTTGAAAATGCAACTTTTCCATCTGTAACTGCTTTTTCCATAGCTGTTGAAATTTCCCAAGGCATTGAATTCCATAACATTGCCCAATCTGCAATTTCTCCATCATCAAAATGCCAATAATCTGCATAAACTTCAATTGTATCTTCATCAATTACATTGACTCCCTTAATTGTCTGAAGACTTTGTGCTGCAATTGGTGTAAATTCTGAATCAAAAGTTTTGTCATTTCCATCTGTTTGTGTTCCCCATTCAATTGTAAAATACAATGAATACAAAATATCATTCATATCCATTTTTTGTCCATTGTGCCAATTACTAAATTTAAAATCAAATATTACTTTACTTGTTGCAACAGAATTTGAGGAGACATTATCCCATTGTTGTAATTCTGGATTCCATGTTATTGCTTCTTGAGGAATGTCTAATTTTCCATCTGGTCCAGCAGTTTCAACATCCCATGTTGCTCGAATTGGTAATGTTTCCCCTGTGAATGGATGCTTAAATGAGCCTGGATCTGAAATAATTCCCCAAATATGTCTGCTATACGTATCTGTTAATCCCATTATTGGATTCCATGCTCCTTGATAGATCTGTTTTACCCCTACGGCAAATTCATTATCATCACTTTTTGCATTGATTGGTGTGAATCTACTTGGAACTCCTGCCCCAAAATCATTTACAATTCCGCTAACTTTCTCATTTACAACGTATTGATCAATTTTACTTGCCAAAAAAATTCTAACTGATTCGTTAACCCCTTCAACTACTGCTTCTTGAATTAGTTCTGATCTTTTTTCTGAAGATTCAAAATCTCCGATGTAAATTTTCTGTGTAATTTCATCTAGTCTATCATTTTTGTAATTCCAATATGTTGGGTCATTGAATCCTGGCATGTTTGAAAACCAAGGTGAATACATTTGTCCTAATCCTATAGAGTCATATCTTACAAATGCAGAACTTGCCCATCCTTCAGTATATAGACTCCATTTCAAATCTGCTGGATTTGATCCATATACTACAACAAATGCCTTGTTAAGATCTCCAAAATCCTTTTTGATGACAAATCCAATTTTTTCTAATTCTACTGATAAGATTTCCCCAATTGATTTTCTTACTGGGTCATCACTTCTGATAAATATTGTAACTTCAATTGGTTTTTCATTTATTATCCATTTGTCGTTAATTTTTGTTGCTCCTTTTTCTTTTAATATTTTAGTGATAATTTTATCTGCAAGTTCTGGATTGTATTTAAAATTAAATAATTCTAATTGCTCAATCACTGAAAGATATTCTGGTTCTGATGTGCTATAGTATGAAATTATAGGTGCACCATAACCTCCCATTAATTCATTGACAATTAATTTTCTATCAATTAGATAATTTAATGCAAATCTAATTTCTTTACTTGAAAATGGGTTAAATTCATCTGCCTCTGCAGGATTTACCAGGATACTATACCTCACACCTGTAGAGTCAAACACTTGTAATCCTTCTCTAGCTTGATGAGTTTCTAACCTGTCTGGTGAAATTGTATAATAATACACATCAAGATTTCCATTTCTAACCTCTTCTAATGCCGTATTTTCATCTAAATATTGGATGAATTTGACTGAATCAAAAAATGTATTTTTTTCTGCAAAAGAATTAGTTTGCATCATCATTACAACTGATAAAGCTAGTATCACTACTAGCAATTTTTTCATAATTCTGATCTTCATTGCTCATAATAAAACCTATATCATAATATTTTGAAATTTGAATCTCTTAAAACCTAAATTCTCCATTTGAATCAAAACATCAGTATGAAAGTTCAACAAAAAATGATTGCTGGTTTACAGGGAATTATCCCTGGTGGAATATCTGTTGATGATTTTTGTGCAGTTACAAAAATTAATTCTATTGATTCTGAAAAAATTCTTGATGAATTTGTAAAAAATGATATTGGTTCAAAACAAGATACTTCATATTATTTTGAAAATGGGGATAAACTCAAAATTGCTGTTGCTTTACTTGAACATGGATTTCCTATTGATGAAATTTCAATTGCGCTAGATTGGAGAGATTTTGAAGGATTGACAGCTGAAATTTTGACTTCTAAGGATTTTGCCGTAATTAAAAATATGATTTTAACGAAACCTCGAATGGAAATTGATGTGATTGGAATTAGATTGGGGGTTGCAATTTTGATTGATTGTAAACATTGGAAACGTTACAGCACTTCTTCATTAACTAATGCTGTCAAAAAGCAAATTGAGCGAACAAAAAAATATGTTGAAAAAACTCAAGGCTCAATTGCTGTACCTGTAATTGTAACTTTATTCCAAGATAAGGTTGATTTTATTCAAAATGTTCCAATTGTACCGATTTTCCAATTTTCTTCATTTATAGATGAATTTTATGGGAATATTGATCAGATGCGAACTATAGAAAAAGACTAGTAATGAAAAATGCCATTCCGCCAATTACAAATCCTTTAGTAATTTTAAGAGAATTATCTAATGCTTTTGAATAATCTTCATAGATTTCTTGCCCCATTACCATTACGTTAGTCTGGTTTTCTAAAATTTCAAATCTTGCATTTGTTGTAGTTTCTGATTTTTTTGCAATTTCTAAGAACCATTTTGATAATTTATCTGCGCTTGTAATTAATCCTAATTGGTAGTATCCATTTCTATTTCTGGCTTTTACTGGTGCATAGTGTGTATCTGATGTGCAGATCTCTAATAGATGTTGTTCTGTTTTTGAAAAATTGTCAATTATTTTTTCTCTTATTCCATTTTCCATATTATTTGCATCTGCCCATCCGATGAAATATTTTTTCTCATTAATTTTTAAACACATTATTCCTAATCCTCCCATTCCTAAATCTTCTGTCCATACATCCATGTCATCAGAATTTGCATATCCAAATTCAATTGGGAATTTGTTTTTTGTTAATAGAGAATCCAAACATGATTTAGCAGCTTTTAACATATCTTCTCCGTCTTCTTTTGAAATTTCTTCTCCCATTGCATTGTGACAATCCACTAACAATGTTCTTGCAAAATTTTTATTTTTTGCATAATGGTTAATTTCTGTTTTCATGTAATTTGGAATATCTTCCATTCCATGTGGTGAAAGTGATAATAATAATAGTGGATTATCTCCAAAAAGCAATCCTGTGACTCTTGCGTTATTAATTTGAACTACTACTGGTTCTGTACATTGTACTCCCTCGTCTTTGACTTTACTTGATTCTAAACTTTTCAAATAATTCTCTACTTCTTTTTTTGATGGGAGATTTAGTGCATGGTCTGAAATACTGTGCATGACCATTGATGATGATGCAAACTTTTTGTAAATCAAATATGGTATATTGCTACCTCCTACTGGGTGGAATGGCCCTGGATGGATTTCTGGAAACACTATTGTAAATTCGGTATTTCCATTAGATGGTAATAATTTAATCTGTGATGTTGTAACTGTGGTTTCACTTGAACGTTGTTCCATGAGTTCTTCAGCATCTGCAAAATCATTTCCTTGTGATGCAAGATATGCTTGAATGGTTCTATGTGTACTCTCCATGCCTGGCCTCCCTGCTCTGTCCGTCAAAAAAGACCATACACTTGCAATAATCATAAAAGAAATTCCATACCCTAATCCTATTGGTTCCCTTAAAATTGAAAACCACATGTCATGTGGAATTAAAACTACAAACATTGCTAGTGGTTGGATGAGACAAATGGCCCAAGCTTTTTTGAGACTTGCTCCTAAAGTTGTAGTATAAATTCCGATTCTAAAACCTGCAAATAATAATAATCCAAAAGTAATGAAAAATAATTGAATATCTTTTGATAAAACAATACTGGAAAGAACTCCCATCAATATTGTAACTGTCCATAACATGTTTCCAAAAAGAGAAGAGTGTAATGATTTTGAATATTCTTTTTTCTTTGCAAATCGTATATCTAATAATTGTGTTAAAACTAAAACTCCTAAAACTAGTGGCAATCTATACCAAATTTGTTCAAAACTTAATTCTCCTAAATATCCTAAATGTACTGTAAGAACTGTAACTGATGCAACTACTAATGATACAACTAGAGAAAAGTAATGTGATGATGGATTAACTAAAGTAAGGGAAAACCTGTCATGTATATTTGAAACACCATCTGGAGATTCCATAATTTGTTCACGGAGCTAAAAATACATCAATTACCCATGAAACTGCAATTAAGCTAATTGGAATTGATATCACTATTTTGGGATCTATTCTGAATCCTTTTGTCTCGTCTTCAAAGAACCTCATGAGGCCTCCACTTGATGCTGGAAGTGGAGCTGCTTTATCTGCCATTATGATTCAGACAAATAAATTTTAACATAAAAACTTTATTGTTTATCCTTGATTTTTTGAATGGTTTCTAACGCCAAATTGATTGATTTTAGGATTTCTTGTTGTTTCTCATGATCCTTCTCTTGTTCTAATTCTTTTGAGAGTACTTCTATTTTTTTATCTAATGTTTCTTCTAAAAGTGATTTTTTCATTTCTGTTGGTTTTTTCTCTTGAATTGTTTTTCTTTCTGGTTTTCGACCACAACTAATGCATAATGCTTGACCTTCTTTCATTACTCTAACTCCTGTACAATATGGGCAAGGTTCGCTAAGTAGTGTTGCTCCATTAAGTAACATTTCAGCTGCTTTTTTTGTCAGGTCTTTTGTCATAACATATCTTTGATTTTCTCTTTAAAAAATACAATTATTTTTAATCGCCTCACTTTATTCAAACAAGGCTTAATAGTGTGAATAATTGAATTGATTTCGAACGTATGGCAGTAATTTGTAATACTTGTGGTCTTCCAGAAGACTTGTGTGCATGTGGTGAACTTGCAAAAGATGGTACTAAAATCATTATTAGATTAGAAACAAGAAGATTTAAGAAAAAAGGTACTATGATTGAAGGACTAGATCCTAAATTAAATAATTTAGAAACTGTTGCCAAAGATCTTAAAAGTAAATACGCTTGTGGTGGAACTGCTAAAGAAGGTTATGTCTTTTTACAAGGTGATCATAGAGATTCAATCAAAGATACTTTGGTTGGGTTAGGTTTTGCTGAAGATAGTATAGAACTTCATTAGAATAAATTGCAAAACTCAAAAAAATTTATTCAGTCTATTGGTATTCCTTTCACTGCTTTACTGTCTCTGGTTTTTGGTTTACTTTTAATCTCATTTCCCATTGGGCTTTTTGTTGTATTTGAAAGTGATATTGGGGGTGACATTAATTTTGATTATCCTCTAACTCATCTAGAACTTTTTGAAGGAACTGCTCTATATCAAAACCAATTTGATATCAGTATTGGTGATGCCTTTGTACTTTTGTGGAGTTTTTATGCTGTTCTTTTTACCATTTCTATCTTAGGCCCAAAACATGGTTTTTTCAAATCGCTCTCTTCAATTATTTCACTAGGAAAATTTGATTCAGGAAAAAATTACATGTTTGGAATTACGAAATGGTTTTCCATTTTAATTTTAGTTTCAGCATTGATTCATTTTATTCAAGAAAAATTTGGAATTGAAACTGTACCTCCCCTTGGAGGAAATGATCTTATCCAATTTTTTTATGTTAGCCTTGCACCTTTAATTGAAGAATTTGGATTTCGATTAATCCTAATTGGTATCCCTTTGTTTGCACTTTATTCTAGACGAACTTCTGGAAAATACTTTCTTCGTTGTTTGTGGAACCCTGGTTCATTAGCAATATATGATTCTAAAAAAGCAATTTTTTTAATTATTTTTGTTGGCGTCCTTTTTGGCTTTGCTCATATTGCATTTGGTGAATCATGGAGTGAAGGAAAATTTGCTCAGGCTACTGCTAGTGGAATTATTTTAGGATGGGTTTACCTCAGATATGGTTTTGTTGTGTCTCTGTTGATTCATTGGGCTACAAATTATTTTGTTTTTTCTTATGCAAATTTAATTTCTCAAACTAACTTCATTTCTATTGAGGATGCATTTTCTCATTCGCTAATGTCTTCTCTAGAACTTTTACTGCTGGTATCTGGTGCTTTTTCAATTTCCATGTTATTGATAAATCGATTTTATTCAAAGAAAAATTCTGATTTAAAGATCTAATGCTACTTTCAAACCTTTGTATCTATTTCTTATAGTAACTTCTGTTACTCCTGCAGCTTCTGCAACATCTCTTTGAGTTTTATTTTCACCGTTTGTTACACATGCCACATAAAGTGCTGCTGCTGCTAACCCCATTGGATCTTTTCCGGCAGATATTTTTTTCTCTTCTGCAGTTTGCAAAATTTTGGTTGCTTTTCGTTTTGTTTTTTCTGATAACGATGCTTTACTTGCAATTCGTGAAATACATTTAACTGGATCAACTACTGGCATCTTCAAATTTAATTCTCTTAGTAATAGACGATAACATCTTGCAATGTCTTTTCGTTTAATGTTACTTGCCCCTCCAATGTCTTTTAATGTTCTTGGAGTTTCTGTATCTCTACATGCTGCATAAAGTGCAGATGCAATCAAAGCTGAAATTGACCTGCCTCTCACTAGTCCTTTTTCTAAAGCTTTTCTGTAGATGTAAGCTGCTTTCTCAATTACTGCATCTCCTACTGCAAGTTTATCTTTTAATCTGTCTAATTCGCTAAATGCTTGTCTAAAGTTTCTGTCTACTGGTTCATGAACTTGACTTCTACTATCCCAAGTTCTGAGTCTTTCAATAGTGCTTTTCATAGATGCTGATAATGGCTTTCCAGTAGCATCTCTGTTTTGAGGATTGATGACTGTAGCTAATCCCATATCATGCATGGCAAGTGATGTTGGAACTCCTGCCCTGCTTTTGTTTTCCCCTTCATTAGAAAATGACCTCCATTCCGGACCTGATTCTGATATTTTGTCTGTGAGCACAAATCCACATTTTCCACAAAAATTCTCTCCTGTGTTAGCATCAGTTACAATTGAACCTTGACCGCATCTTGGGCATCTGTCCTTTGGATTTGTATTTTTAACCATTTTTCTCTCCAAAAATCTTTTTCTCTACTATTTAACATTTTTTGCAACATTGCATATAAGAATTTCTGTTGCTTCGTATTGAAAGGATAAATTTTTTGGTCTTTTTTTATTATTGTTCTATAATTTTTTTCATCTTTTCAGCAATTTGCGGCTTATCATTTTGTTCTAAGAGAAACTCCAAGTCTTCTTTATTGTCTACATCCCACATGATTCTTTTAACAAAAACCATTGCAACGTTTAGTGTGTGTTTTTTTGCTGTATTCATATGAATTTTGTAACTGTCTTCGTCGTAGTGAGTTTCCATTAAATCAATTGGCATTCTTACAAGTGCATTTGTTCCATCAAATCTTCTTGAAGGAATTATTATTGCAAAATTTGGTGGATCCGTATAGTTTAGCATAAAATCAATATCTTGAGTTTTGATGTATGGTATATCTTGTGGCAAAACAATTGATGCATCAAAATTATTTTCTAATAGATATTTATCTGCAAGTGCAACTGCACTATTTACACTCTCTTCTTTCTCATCAATTATTATTTGTGCCCCAAACTTTTTCCCTATCTCTATTGCTTTTTCTTCTTTTGTTACTATGATTGTTTTTTCTATTTGAGGTGAAATTGATGTTGTATGTAAAATCTCTTCTAACATAATTTTACATATCTCTTCCACTTTAAGCGGAGATAAATCTAAACGTGTTTTTGCTTTAGAGAAAGTCTTTACAGGAATTATTGCTGCTATTTTCAAATTATATGTGAACTTGTTTTAAGATGAAATTTGCTAATGCGTCTTCTGCAATTTTATTTTTCATAGTAATTTTTGTTTCAAAAACTTTCATATCTAAACTCTGAATTTTTTTGACAAGTGCTTTATCTTTAGTATCTACAATAATGTTGGAACAAACATCTGAATACATTTTTGCTAATCCGTATGCATTTGATTCTATTCCTGCGGCTTGCATGTATTTTGCTGCTGGTCCACTGATTGCATTTTCTCCAATTAATGGGCTAATTGCAACAACTTTTCTTTTAATTTTAGACAACTCTTTTCTAATTCCTTTAATTTGTAACATTGGTCCAATTGATGTTAATGGGTTTCCTGGTGCTAAAATAACTAAATCTGCATCATGAATTGCATTAATCGCTTCAGGGTTTGGACGAGCTTTGTCTGCACCGATATATTGAATCCCTTCAACAGGATCCATTCCTCTATGTTTTACCCAATATTCTTGTAAATGTAATTCGCCTTTGTTTGTTGTAATTCTTGTTTCAATGGTGTTATCCGTAACTGGAATAATGTTTGCACTAACTGCAAATTTCTCACACATCCATTTTGTAATGTCACTTAGATTTTTTCCATTTTTTAACATGTTTGTTCTAATTAGATGAGTAGCTGCATCTCTGTCTCCAATTCTAAACCATGTTTCTTCTCCAAAAATTTCCATCTGACGCAAAAAGTTGAATGTATCTTTTTTAATTCCCCATCCTTTTTCTCCATCAAGTAAATCTGCTAAACCATACACAATAGTATCAATATCTGGACATACATAGAGTCCATAAAGCCAATAATTATCTCCAACATTACTGACTACGTTGACTTTAGATTCTTGAGATACAAAACCCCTAACTACCTTGACTGATCCTGTTCCTCCTGCTAAAACTGTAATCATTTCATCTTCCCTCTAAAACCATTAGTCTCCGCACCTTACTCCATATTACTTTTTCAGAAATCTCATGTGTTTGATATGTTTGGATAGGTTTATTACTGAAATTTTTGAACCCGATTTGTGTCTAGGGCTTTAGTTTTTACTATTTTACTTGCCGGACTCATTGTTGTAGGTACTAGTACTCCTGCATGGGCAGCTCAATTAGATGCAAGAATTAATCCAAATAATGATGAATCTCCATTTAAAATGACTTATCTAAAAACAGTTTTCATTGAATATCCAAATGGGGGAAATCTCTTTGATGCCTTACGTGGACATGAATGGAATGTCGCAGGAACTGCAGATGCCACAAATCCTGGAGTTCAAAATCTTATTGCAGAATTAAACAAAACAATTGCTGATGATGGAAGTCAAGCAAGGATTTCTGACTTGAATGTTTCTTATGATTTTCATCTTAAAGCCCGAAATATCAACACTTCAGTTGATTATCGTGTAATTCTTGAGGGTACTTTGTCTGATTATGTCATTACAAAAGATTCACAGAGAACTCTTGTTGATTTAGGATGGAGAGGAATGTCTACAGATTCTGAAATTGTCATTAATGATATAGAAATTAATATTCCAATGAATATGATAAGAGACCAAGAACCTGAAGTATACACATACTTTGCAGGAACTGAAATTGCAGATGTTCTTGATAGACCTTTGATTAATGCTGATTTTATTTTAGAGCAACCACTTACTAATTGGCACTTTTTGTTTGATCCTACTGGAATTAATGCTGATGCCAGTACATTTGGATTAAGTAGTGAAATTGCAGGATTTGTTGTATCTAGTTGGACTATGGGAGAAAGTAGTATTAGAGAAGGAAGACAAGTTGAAAGAGTTTTTGAAGCTGAAATTATGTCTGATCAACCATATGTTGTTAGAAGTGTACAATCATCAGATCAAGCAAATCTTTCAGCAATTGGTTTTGGTGCATTAGATAAATTAGACGGAATTGAAATTATGGGTGTCACTCCAACTCCTCCAGAAGGTTATGCTACAACTTCTACTGGTGAATTTCCAGTAATGATTGTCTATGGAATGGCTGGGTTAGCAGCTATTGGTGGTATTGCATTTTTTGTTTTCAGTAATCGTTCACTCAAAAATGAATTAAAAGGTCAACAAGGAATTGACCCAAGTAATCTTGTAGGATATCAAACAAGTGCATCATCTGGTGGTTATCAAACCAATAGAGGTGAAGCTCAACTAAAAGATGATACTAATTATCAACAATCTAGAAGTGTATATGAAGAATCACAACAACAAACTCCACCTCCACAACCACAAGCAACACCCTCTGATATGATAGATCAAGCATGTGGATGCGAAGCTGATAGTGGAGATCCTGATTATGCATGTGACTGTGCAATGCAAGGCGCTTGTATATGCAGTGCAGATTGCAAATGTTCAACCGACGTTTGTAAAGAAGCAGTTGGACAATTATAAGAAAATATTTCATTATAACTTCATTATTTTATTCTAAAAAAAATTATGTGTGCTGGGAGTAACCCTCCTTCTGTTTTCACGATATTTCGCTTTGCAGCCTACCTGAACTTAGTACAGGATCCTTGAGTTCTGTTTGGCTTTGCTCCATGTGGGGCGGATTTTTCATTCCTTTTATGGAAACCTCAGGTTTTGCCATCACTGTGCGCCATATTGGATTTTTTTCTGTTCCGTTGCCAACCATCTCTGGTTATTTATCTCCAAATCACATTTCCTGTATGGAGGGAGGAGTTTCCTCTGCCGTAGCAGCGTGTCGTGCTCCAGCTCACATGATAATTCTATTTACTAATTGAATTTGAATATTACTTTTCAGGTTTTGTGCCTATGATGAATAAAGTTCCCCATTCTCTCTTCCATTTTTTAGTATTTTTCAAATCTTTGATGTGTTTTGTTTTAACGTTAAATCCTGTATTTTGAAAAAATTCTTTCCATTCTTTTTTTGAATGTAAGTGCATTTGAATTTTCATGATTTTTGCCCATTTTGCAGTTGCTTTGTTATCTGTGTAAAAATCTGTTCCACAAAAAAACTGTCCTCCTGGTTTTAATATTTTGTATATTTTTTCTAATGCCAATTCAATAGAGTCTGCATAGTATAGTGATTCCATTGAAAAAATAAAATCAAATTTGGAGATACGTTTCCAAGATTCTATATCTGTGTGAACAAATTCTTCTTTTTTGTTGATTATTTTTTCCTTAGATTCAATAATCATTTTTTTACTTTTATCGATTCCTATTGATTTTTTACAATTGGGTTCTCTTGAGATTTTTCTAACAACCCATCCATTTCCACATCCGACATCTAAAAATGTAAATGGCTTATCAAATGATATTGTACGTAAAAATTTTGAGACATTTTTTCCATGTTCTTTTTCCATTAATTCTGCTCGTCCATTTTGAGCCCATTCATCAAAAGTTTTTCTGACTCCATCCATGTTTTTTCCTTTTCATATTTCCATTATAACCTTCTTTTCACTGAGCTTTGATACGAATAATTTCTACGTTTTACTTAAATTCAATTTTCATTAATTTTATTTGAATAAGATTGCCTGATGAATCATGTAGAAATTATGGTGGTATTTTAATTGAGAATACTAAATGTTTTCAATTTATGAAACCTATTAACATGATTTGTAGAGCATGTGCTAATTTCACATTCGAGCAATTTCATTCAATTTGTAAGTCCAATACGTCCAACCATACCAAATCTGTGCCTGAAATCAACCTGGCAACTATCAATTGATAGTTGTCTGGGTTTGATTTTTTAATTCTTACCTTTCACTAAATTGAATAATTGTCTCACTGCAAGTTTGGGGTGACGTGTTGCAAGTTTTAACATATTTGATAAACCAAAATCAGCTTTGATAAAATCTAAAAACTCATCTGATTTTAATTCTTTAATTATGTCTAGTTCTTTATCCCATTCTTCATCTGAAAGCCCTATCCATCTATCTTGAACTTTTCCTGCAGAATTTATTTTTGATTCAATTTCTTTTCGCCAGTTCTCTTCATATGGATAAAGTGATGATTCATCTGTATTTCCAGATTTTATTGCATCTGCTGAAACTTTACCTGCAACTCTACCAAATTTTATTGCATATCTGATGCCCTCTAATACTAATGGATTTGCTTGTCCGGCAGAATCTCCCACTAAAATCAAATTATTGTATACTGTTTTTCTTGATAACCCATCATTTGGAATTAATCCATAATGAAATTCAATTGGTGTAATTTTTCCTAATTTTTTTATCGGACCTAATTTTGTTTCCATTAATTCTTTGAGTCTTAGTGTGGGGTCTACATCTGATTCTGGCTTCCCTACCCCTACCCCTATTCTCACAATGTTATTTCCTAAAGGGAAAATCCATGCATAACCTGCTGGTGAATACTGTTGTCCCACCATTAACCACCATGTATCTTGATCAACATTTTCAACACTTACTTCATATTCTGCACCTGCTCCAAATCTTTTCCATTGTGAAACCAATCCCATCGTTTTACTCACTGTTGATTGAAATCCACTTGCGTCAATAACAATTTTTGAGTGAAATGAAATTTCTCCTTCTGGACTAGTTCCTTTTACTCCTATGATGTCCCCTTTGTTGTTTTTGATAACATTGTTGATATTGATTTTAACGAAAATATCTACTCCTTCATTTTTTGCTTGAGTTGCCAACCATCTGTATGTTTTTCTCACATCTAGTACTGCTGCTCTTGGTTCTGAATCACTAATTGTCACTTCATTATTTGGAGAGCAAAATGAAAAATTTTTGATTGGATTGTAGCAATCATCTGGAATTCCAAATTCTTTGATATTTTGAATCCATGTTACTCCGCTTGTTCTAACCGTCTCTGCAATAGAATTCTCTTTTTCAATTAATGCGACTTTAATTCCTTTTTTAGCAGCTGCAAATGCTGCCGATGAACCTGCAGGCCCGCCACCTACAACCACTAAATCATAACTAAGTTCTTTGGACAATTGGTTTGGCTTAATTTACCTAGGATATAATTTTGAGGAATCTTTTGAAAAACTATTTTTTTAAAACAGGGTTACCTGATCCATCGTTTTCTCTTTCTGAATCAAATGTTTCCATATGTGCAGGGTCTCTATGCATAAAACTGTGGGTTTCTCCTTCCTCTTTCCTGCAGAATTTTGAATGAATTGTTTCCTCTATTTTCAAGGTTGTTTCATTTTCATGAAATAATCTATGTCCACAATCTGGACAAATAATTTCAGGCATAAACCAAGTCTACATTAAATCTATTTAGATGTTTCATAATTATCATAATTTTATTTTAGATGTATTTGAACCCAAACTTTAGATGTTCAAAAATTAGTCATTTCTTATGGATGATTCTCAAATTGCATCTTTTGTAATGTGGTCTGTAATTACTGGAATTATTATGATTGTATCTGGATTAAGCTATAATGCCTTTTTGAAGAGGAAAAACACTTCATCTTGATGACGCTTTTTTGATTCTGTAGATGTTTTTCTTTGAGATTATTATTACCTCATTTTCTTGATTGGTCCCTTCAAAATCTATGATGATTTTTCCAAATTCCTCGTCTGTGTCTTTTTTATCAACTACTGTGAATTTCAATTTTAGTACTTGATCTGTGTATAATGGTATGAGAAATCGTGTGTTTCTATTCTCCCATTCTGAATCTCCGTCTGTTCCAAGAAAAATAATGTCATTTCCATAAATTTGACTTAGTCTTGTGAATTCTCCTTCCATTCTTGATAAAATTGCTCTTCCTGAAACTAGTTTTTGTTTTCCTTTTTGTTTTTCTTCTAAGAATGCATTTCTAACTCTTGAAAAATTCAAGTATTCTTCTAATTCTTTATCTGAAATACTACATGTAGAAAAAAATGTGTCCCCTACTCTAAATTCTGAAAAATTCTTCAATTTTTATCTTGATTCATCAACACAGAATGTTACTTCGGATGATGAATTAGAACTATCTGACACTAGGAAATTAAATGCATCAGCAATTTTTTGGTTATCTGGTTCTGCACCTGAAACTGTACCTGAAAATATTGTAAACATTCTGATTTTTGACTTTAATACATCGCTTAGTTCTTGATTAACTGTAGTTGTAAATGGTCTTAATGCTCCTCTAAATACTTCCACTTGTGCCCTTTGAGTTCCTGTAACTTTTCTACCGATTGGTAAATCTGGACCTATAATCATTATTGCACCTGTTGCATCTTTGTATAGTCGTGGATCATCACTCCCTCCTGGAACAAATTGTTCTAGTGCTCTTTGAGCAACAGTTGCAGGCGTTGAAATAAATTTCTCAGTTAATTCTTCCCATGCTGCCCTAGATAATTCCGTTAATTTTGAAATTTCAGGTAGTTTTCCTGTAATGTGAATTACACCTAGTATCTCACCAATGTTTGTCTTAGCTGTGTTTAACCATCTTTGAACTTCTTCAGGATTTTTAATATCTACAACATGAGAATGGAATTTTCCACTAATGTATTCTTGTAAATCTGTTGGAGTTGATTGTGAAATGAAACATGCTACTTTGCCTCCATTGTTTTCAACATGTTGTGCTAAAAATTCAACTCTCTCAGCATCTACTTTGTCTGTCGCATCAATGGTAAACACTACTGCTTTACCTGTAAAATCTGGTTGATGTACCCCTGGAGTTGAAGTCCCTATGTGTGGTTTAACTGGATAAAATACTCTATCCCCTGGAATTACTTTACCATTTAGAATTTTTGCAATTTCATCATCACACAAATTGAGTACTGATTTTGCAACTTGCTCTTGTGCTAGAAATTCTTGGTTTGCAATCATATGTGAAGTATTATTTTGTACTTTTTCAGCAATTGTTTGTATTTTGTTTAATAGATTTGTAAATGTCTCAGTTAGTTTTGAAACATCTTTTCCATTTGCTAATTTTGTAGCAGCTTTTGCAATCCCTTCTTTAATTATATTCTCATCCTCTCCTAACAATGGAAGTAATTCTTTACTTGCTTCACTTACCTCTGTTGGAACTAAATCTTCAAATCCACTAACTCTCATAAATTCTGATGCAGCTTTTGGATAAACTGTTTTGTAAATCCTATCTGAATGTACAGGACCTGGATTTGTTGCAATTGAAATTATTCCTTTATCTGTTAATTCCCATGACATTGCCTCAGCTAGTCTATTTTTTGCACCTTGTGAAGCAGTATATGGACTTCTAAATCTATATGGTCTTTGTTCTAATGGTCTTTCTTCTGTAAAGAATGTTGAAATTGTGATAATTTTGCCACCTTCTTTCATTACTTTTAGTGCTTGAACTGAGCCCCAAAAAGTACCTGTGAGATGAATTCCTATTGTACTTTTGAATTCTTCAAGAGGTGCATTTGCAAAACATGTGACAGGTCCTGAAACTCCTGCATTATTAATTATGTAATCTACATTGACATTGTCATTTTTTAATGAATCAAACATTCCAGTCATTGCTGTTTCATCACTTACATCTACTCCTGAAAAAATCTCAACTGTTGCTCCACTATTATTTTGAGCAATGATCTTTTCTAGCATTTCCGATGTTTCTACTAATGGTTCCTTTCTTCTTCCAAGAATTATTACTCCTGCACCATTCTCCACAAATTTTTTGGCAATGGCTTTTCCTATACCTGTACCACTACCTGTAATTAGTGCAATTTTACCTTGAAATTTTAGCATAACAAAATTACCCCATCTTCTGCAATATTTAATTCGATTGATCTAAATGGATTTTTTTCCTTGATATCTTTATTTGTGGGCTTTATTGATGACTATTAATGCATGATACCGAATCTGATACATTTGTTTATCAGACATGGCCTGAAAAATTTAGTTCTATGTTAAATGAAATTGGTATATCTTCTGAATCCAATGAAATTGGAACTGATGATGTTGAAAAAGGTGATTATTACAGTAGATATTTTGCTCAAACCCCAAGAATGGTAACTAATCGTGGTACTCTTATTGTTAAAAATTCTAATATCGACGTAATTCAAATTATTCAAAAGGGATAATCATGCAAGATCCAAATCCACTGCCTTGGGGCGCACAAGATAGATTTCAAGCACATTTCATTGTTAGAGTAGATCCTTTTCTTTGGGATGTTAAAAATTTCGTTGCCAAAACAAAACTAACTACTCAGGGACATTTTGGAACAAAATCCATTGTTAAAGTTGAATGGGATGGCCCTGGTAAATTATCAGTTAACCTCAATGAAGATGTTGAATTAAACGAGATGATTGCAAAACAATCTATTAACAATGCTACAATCTATGTTGAACCTACTGATAGTGCAGTTCGAATAAGAGGTAAATGGGATAATCATATTGCCTTTGGTATTTCAAAAGATCTTTTTGAAATATATGATAAAATCGCTGGTCACATAAAATCTGTCTAAGCTTTCCACCAGTCTAGAGCAAGAAAATCCACATGATCTTTTCCTTTAGGAATTGCTAAAATGAATTGTTTTCTTACTGTTGTTGCTAATCTTCCTGCAAGAACAATTCCTGTCGCAGTAATTGATTCACTTCTGTTATACACTTGAATCAAAAATGGTGCATGATCAATTCCTGGCCCCTTTTCATAAACTGCAAAATCACATCCAAATTTTATTCCAGGATTAATTATGTAACCTTTGTCTCTGAAATTTTTGTAAACTAAATATTTTTTATCAAATTCATGAACTTCTTTTTTACAAATTTCAATCATCTGCTCTATTGTTACTTTGTGCTTTTCTTTTGTTATAGTAATTTTTTTCTTATCTAAAAGATACAATCCTTCAATCAAATCTAAAACTAATGGTACATCGATTTCTTCTACTTTTGGTTTTGGAATTCCTATTGGCTTTCCATAATATCCTTGACTGAAAAGTTTTTTTGAATCTTCTATGTCCCAAACAATAATCCTATTTTCAATTAATTCACTTTTCATAATTTTTCTTAAACATTAAACGTATATGAATTCTCTAACTGTTTAATCTTAATATTCAAAATAAAGTAAAAATTTGAATTGAATTTTTTGGTTATAGGCTCAATGCTAATAATATGAAAGAATCTGAAACTCTTTGACATTTATCTGCCATTTCTTCTATTCCTTCAATTACGTCTTTAATTAACATCAATTCTTTTGTGTTTGTTACTTCTGATAGAAGTTTGATTGTGGCTTCTCTGTATTTGATATCAATTTCTCTTTCAATTGTTTGTGTTTCTTGAGCTAATTCAATTGCATTTGCAGTGTTTGTACTAAGGCTTCTGATGATTTCATTTAGTTTGTAAACTTCATCTACAACTAATTCAATTAATTCTGTGATGTCTTTGTCAAGTTTTGCACTTTTTAGAGTTGCTGGTTTTACATTTGAGAGTTTGAATGAAATGCCTGTGATGTATCCTGCGATTTCATCCATTGTGTATGCTGTGTTGAGAAGATTTTCTCTATTCATGATTAATCCTCCTACATCTGCTACTTCTCGTGTAATTTTCCTTCTGAGATTTTCTACTTCTTCTTCGATTGTTGAAATTTGTTCTAAAGCGTTCTTGACTCCTGTCTTCTCTTTTTTCATCATAAGATCAGGTAGTGTTGCAAGTTCTCTTGATGCGTTTAGAATTCTATTGATTTCATCTTGTAAAACTGCTATAGCCTTTCTTTTTGCTTGAACTTCAAGCTCTCCGCTATACATAACAAAGTGTCAATCTTCTCAGGTAATTTAAATCCTCTATGGGTTTTGTTGTTTTTTGAGCATGATTACATCAAACTTTTATCATGTGCAACCTTTTTTTGTCCTTTGAATAATGTTATCACTTCTTCGTTAGTTGATGCATCTTCAACCATTTTTTCAACCCTGATCTTTCCTGTGAACTTTGGAAATCTTAAAGCAAGACCTGCATCTTTTCTAATTTTATCTTTGGCAGCTTTGTGAATTGGACTAAGTGTTATTTCTGATGCTACAACTTCTATGACTAATTCTGGATCAAACCATACATCAGCTTCCATTTCACTGTTAATTCTAGGATTTTTTTTGATTGTAACTTTTGGATTTAATATTTGGTATAATTGATCTAAACTCTCATCTGTGAACCCTGTTCCTACTTTACAAATACTTGTGAATGTATCCTCATCTTCATCATATGTTGCAAGTAATAGTGTACCATAGTTACCTGTTCGTCGACCCTTTCCAAAATATCCCCCAATCACTACAAGATCTAAACTATCTCCTAATTCATTTTGGTATTCTCTTTTTAGTTTTAACCAGTGACTTCCTCTTGAACCTGCTTGATATGGTTTATCTAGCATTTTTAACATCAGCCCTTCACTTCCTGCATTGATACTATTTTCCATAAAGTCTTCTACCTCATTTTCATTTTTGACTATGGTCATTGGAATGTATTTCACAAAGTTATCTTCTTTGACAATTTTTTCTAATTTTTCTCTTCTATTTTTATAATCCATATCCAAACAACTTTTTCCATTACAATACAAAATATCAAATAAATTTACTGTGATGGGATATTGTGTTACTGCTTTTTCTACTTTGTATTTTCTTCGTCTATGCATTAATTCTTGGAATGGTAGAAAATCTCCTGTGTTTTCATTAATTGCTACTGCTTCAGCTTCTAAAATTATATTGTCTGCTTGAATTGTTTTGGGTATTTTTTCAATAATATCTGGATAATAACTTGAAATATTTTCAAGACTTCTTGAAAATAAAATTACTTTATCGCCTTCAATATGTAGTTGAACTCGTTCACCATCTAATTTGTATTCTGCTGCAAATTCATTTCCAAATTTTTCTGCAGCTTCTTCTTCACTTTTTACTCTGTCTGCTAACATTGGTCTAATTGGATTGAATAAAGTAATTTCAAATTCCTCAATCCCTTTGAGACCTTTAGTTGCAATTGTTTCGGCAACTTTTCCTAAATCACTAGATACATTGTATGCGTGTTGTAATATTTTTCTATTTTCTTTATCTCCTGAAAATGTAATTGCTAGTGCATCCATTACTGTATTTTCTGCAACACCTAACCTTAGAGTTCCTAGTAAAATTTTTAAAATGAATTTTGCTTCTAATGAACTCGCATCATTTAGTAGACTTGAAATGTATTTTATCTTCATGTCTTGAGAACGAGTACCTTCTAACCTTGCAATTTTAAACAAAGTTTCATAGACCCTTTCTACTGTGATGTCTTCTACAAGAAATGTTGTTTGTGTTTTTTGTTCTAAAATTATTGATGCTGCTTGTCCCAAATCCCCTTCTGTTCTGTATTTGTCCTCAATTTTTTTGATTGGAATCCCTGATGATTTTGAAATTGCTCTTATTGCAAGTTTTTCTGCAACTCCTAATTCAATTCCTTCAAAGTCTGGTCTTAATTTTCCTTGAAGTAAATATACAATTTTTGAAATAACTTCGTGAGGAGTATTTTCAAATAACTCTACAAGAAATTGTGTTAATTCTAACCTCTTTCTGGTTGTTTCCATTTTGTTAAATGTCTCAGATAGAATAACAAACTCCATTCTAATCCTTTGACTAATCCTGAATAAAAGTCTGAATTTATTATTAATTTTAAATATATTTGAAGATTGTTGGCTTGTCTGAGTTGGGAATGTTTGATACCATTGCAAAATTATACAATGGATATGTTTTCTTGTATTGTTTCATGAAACTCCATGTAACATCATGTGTTTTGAACTCTGTTCTAATCCCATCAATTGAACTCTTTTTACCGTACACATCAAATACAACTATTGAATATTGTTTTGGACGATTATGTGGTTTAGCTTTTAGAATCCATGTAACTGCAAATACAAACACTATTCCTAAAATTACATATTCGCCAGCTATTTTAAAAAATGATAATACTACTCCTGGTATGGTGTGTCCAAATAGAACTACCATGAAATTTGAAAACGAAATAACTGCTAATGCTGTAATGATGTATGTTTTCCAATCAAATAGAATCTGAAATATATTCATAACCTGCTCAGATTATGTGCTTTTTTGATTTAACTATTGCCTATAAAGTACTTGATCTCAGAGATGTTTAATCTGGATCTTCGTAGTTTTCTTTCTTTTCACCACTAGTGTTGCTTGATTCTATTGGTTTCATCTTACTTTCAAGAACACTCATTCTTGCTTTGTATCCTTCTGCATATTCTAATTCTGATGGAACAAGAGTTGCTGGATGAATGAAACCTTGACTTCTAATTGCTATTGCTTTCTTTGTTGCAATTTCCCTGATATAGTCCCAATCTGGTGTTGAGAATCCGTCAAATGGACCTGTGAATTTACCGTTATGCATACTGAATACTAGTGCTTCAACTATAGGAATACAGAAGTTGATTGTAGCTGCAGAATTTAATTTTACAGGCATTAAAGGCATGTTGTGACTTCCTCTAGTGTTTCCTGCAACATAATGTGGATTGTTAAAAACACTTCCAACTTCTTCTGTTGCTGGGAACATTTTTTGTGTTCTTACTAAACAAATTGGATCGTCTTTTCCAACATAAGTTCCTGCAATGTTGTGTAATCTATCAGTTGATGCTGCGAGAATTGGTTCTCCATCTTTTGTAGTAACTGTATCTACAACATATCTACCTGGATACATTAGTGCTGCTTCAATAGTTGGTTTATCTTGCCATAGCTCTAGTGCTGCAACTTTACCTTCTTCAACATCCATGATATTCATGATTACTCCTCCTGCGAGATTTTTGTTTACAATTAACCCTGTGTTACTTAGTGAATCTACAAACATTCTATAAATTGGATAGTTGAATGCACCTGGTTCTGTTTTATCTGCTGCAAATACTGTAAATGCTTCATTTGGCCTTTCTTCAAATTCCATTTCTGCAACACCTGGACCCATTCCTTTTACATTTCCTGAAAATGAATCTTTTAACAAATCTTGACCTGCACCATACAGTCCTTCTTCTTTTGCAACTTTGGTTCCTGCCATGAAAGCATCCCATGCCATCTTGTGAATTTTTTCATTGTCTACTCCATGTGTATGAGACATTACAATGTGAGTATCATCTCCACAATATCCAATGTAATAATCGATTAACAGATCTGATGATTCTTTTACTGTATCTCTGATTGCTTGAATTAATGCATCACTTGGTTTTGTATGTCCTCCGACTCCACCAACATCTGCTTTGATAACTGAAACTGTGATCTTCATAGAACATCTTTTTGCCCCTGTGATTTATGTGCTTTTAGAAAAAAATTGATCTAAAAAAATTGAAGAAAAGTGCTTTTTTTTTCAAAAATTCATAACAGTAATAAATCCCTTTGATGGCTGATGTCATATGGCAGATAAACCCCACCTAAACATGATTGTTACAGGTCATATTGATAATGGAAAATCAACAACTATGGGTCATTTCTTAATGGATCTAGGAGTTGTAGATGAAAGAAC
>ENA-UZXA01001366-UZXA01001366.1-metagenome-genome-assembly--contig:-Day-1-1m-contig-1366_pt1 | contig 30486 bp, 39 predicted proteins | sample MGYA00260336_ERZ794896 | MGnify/ENA metagenome assembly ERZ794896
ACTCCTTTTTCATCAGTTTCAACAATTCTTGTAAACAAATCAGGATCGTCTTGTTCTGATGGACCTTTACTTCTATCTCCTTTTGGATCAGTCATTGCACCACCGATTACAAGATTTTCTTTTTGAACCATTTTTACAAATTCTAAGAATCTTTTATGATAATCTGTTCCATGTTTTTCATCTATTTCAAATGTAGTAGAATGTAAAGAATTCATTGCATCCATTCCAACACATCTCTGGAAACATGTTCCTGTATTTTGCCCAAGTTTTCTTTGCATTTTATTTTGTAAAACTAAATCTTCGGCACTTTCTGCAATATGTAAAAATCGATTAACCTTAAGTCCTGTAATTGATGATTCAGCAGAAGCTAGAGATTCCTCACGTACAGCAAGATCATAAGTTTCTGCAACAGCATTAATTGATGGTCTAATAATTGGATGATCTACAGGTTCTTTTACAAGTTCACCAAAAAGATAAACTTTGAGATCACGATTTCTGAGACTTTCAATGTAATCCTCACCTGTTCTAATTGTCTTTAAGACATTAGCCATGTATCATATTTCGTTTTAATGCTGTATAAATATTAAATAAAAATCAGTCAATGAATTCAAGAATTTATCGATTAAAGTCCTATTCGTACATCTAAAATTCGACATCCTTTACCCTTTTCCATTACTAGAACAGGATTCATGTCTAATTCTTTAATCTCTTTAAAGTCTGAAACTAATTGAGATAATCTTTGAATACATTCAGATAGCTTTGCAATATCTGAAGGTTTTTCTCCTCTAACGCCTTGTAGGAGTTTTTGAGTCTTAATTGATGCAATCATATCATCAGATTCTTTATTCGTGATTGGTGCTAGTTTGAAGGTTACATCTTTGAGAACTTCTACATAAATTCCTCCCATACCAAGCATGATTACAGGACCAAAACCTGGTTCAAGTTTTGAACCAATTATCAGTTCTTTTCCACCTTTTACCATCTCTACAATTAAAACACCTTTGATCTCAGCCTTTTTGTCATATTTTTTTGCATTTTTGATGATTGTTTTGAATGCGTCTTTGACTTCCTTGTCAGTTGTCAAGTTTACTTTTACTCCACCAGCATCAGATTTGTGAATAATTTGAGGAGATGCAATTTTCATTACAACAGGATAACCAATTTTCTTTGCAATTTTTACTGCTTCTGTCTCATTTTTTGCAAGGGCACTTGAAGGAAGTGGTAATCCATATGCTTTTAGAACTTCTTGTCCTTCTTCTTCTAAAAGATTTGGTCTTTGTTCTTTTTTGACTTTGTCAAAGATTTTTTGAGCTTTAGTTTTGTTTACTTTAAATTTTGTAATTTTTCCAGGTGAAGATTTTACCCAATTAGAAAACCTATTCATTGCTGCAAGAGTTCTAATTGCACCTTCGGCATATGTATAGTAAGGGACATTTCCCTTAGCTAAAATCTCTCTATTTGTAATTCCTTCATCTAATCCCATTAAACTTGCAAGCATTGTTTTTTTGTATTTCTTTGACATCTCTACAATAACTTCTGCTAGTTTATCATAATCAAGAGTTCCAGAAGGTGTACACATGGAAATTACAGAACCTACTTTTGGGTGTTGAAGTACACGATCTAAAACATTATGGAATCGATTAAAATCAGCATCACCAACAATATCTACGGGATTTCTAGAGCTTCCCCACGGAGGAATAACCTCATCAATCTTTTTTCTAACGCTTGTGATTTCTGCCATCTTGATATTCATCTTTGAGCAGGCATCAGTTGAAATAATTGCAGGACCTCCAGCATTTGAAACAATTACAAGATCACCTGCAGATGGTAATGGTTGTTTAGAAAATGCAGTTGCATAATCAAATAATTCTTCCATTGTATCTACTCGGATTGCACCGGATTGTTTTAGAAGAGCATCATAGATTTCATCTGAACCCATTAAGGCGCCAGTATGAGACATTGCTGCTTTTGCACCTTCAGGACTACGTCCAGATTTTAGAACAAGAACAGGTTTTTTGAGTTTTCTAGTAATATTTTTACAAACTTTTAGGAACTCTTGACCATTTCCCATATCTTCTAAATACATTACAATAACTTCGGTTTGTTTATGATTAGCAAGAATTTTTAGAATATCAACTTCACTCATTGCTGCTTTGTTTCCAAGACTTACTACTGCAGAAAAACCAATTCCCTGAGCACTAGCATCTTCAACAAGTGCAGCACAAATTGCTCCACTTTGTGAAACAAGTGCAATTTTTCCAGATTTGGGAGTGATTTTAAGAAATGTTGAATTCATCATTGTTTTTGGATCAAGATTCATGACACCAAGACAATTTGGTCCAATAATCTGAATTTTGTATTTTTTAGCAATATCTTTTAGTTCTTGTTCACGTTTTGCACCCTCTTCATCTACTTCTTTGAAACCTGCTGTGATGATGATGACACCTTTGATCTTTTTCTTCCCACATTCCTCTAACACAGGTGCAACCAATGTATTTTTGATTACAATAACTGCAAGATCAATTGCTTTTGGAACATCTAAAACACTCTTGTAAGCTTTTTTATAGAAAACAGTATCTCTTGATGGACTAATTGGGTAAACAGTTCCTGTAAAACCATTCATAATGTTAGAAGTAATTGTAGCCCCTACACTACCTCTCTTATCTGAAGCACCAATTACTGCAATAGATTTTGGAGATAAGAAGACAGATTCTGCCATGTAAAATTCATCAAAGGATTTTATATAATAAAGTTATTCATAGAAATTTCTAATCACTAATTTTAACTTCCCAACATTTTCCCTGCCATATTCTCTTTTCTGGGAATCCATACTATCGAAAGATTAGAAAATTTTCCCATTATACTCCAAGCTTCTCTAGCTAAATTTCGTAATTGTTCATTATTAATTGCAAAATCATGATTTAATTGGTTTACAGTATTTTTTGAATCACTGAAAATTGTGATATCATCATTTGAAGTAACAAATTGCTTTAATGCGGAAATAATTGCCATGTATTCAGCTTGATTATTTGTTAAATCAGGTTTTTTTTCATAGAATGATTCTCCNNCCACCAGAACCATCAACGTAAATGCTAATCCCCATCTTTGAATAACCTCGTTAATTTTACACTTAGATTAATTACTGCCATGTAAACTATAGTTGAAATTCCTTGTGATATAATTGATGCAAAATATGGATCATAACCAATTGTAAGGAAATAGTATTGAGTAATCCAACGAATTATAGTATAAACGATTTCTGCAATTCCAAGAGATGTAATTAATTTTTTAAGATCATGTTTTAGTTTTACAGTATCAGTTTTACCAGATTCTAAACGATATTTTTTTTTGTTATCAAAATAAAATAATCCACTAAAAACAGAAAAATAAACTACATAATCTGCGATTGTAGTATATGTTGTGTTTAGATAATCTGCCTGATCTGATAATAATTGTGCAATAACAGCAGATACAGAAATGGATGCAGCAAAAGCAACAAGAATATTTTTGTTAAGTTTTAGATATTCTTGTAACATATTTTTAATCATTTTTTGGCATAAATAAATTAGAATTATTTTAAACAAATTTTTAAAAATTGGATTAATCTTCTAAATTCTATAATACTTGTGCCTAAAATCATAGTAGAAACTATAAAAAAGATAATCAAACAAAATGAAATGAACTAAGATATGATGTTAAATTATGATGCACCATTGTATAGACCGCCATCAGAAGCTAGATCATTAATTTTTCAAGTTACCCTAGGTTGTTCATTTAATGAATGCTCTTTTTGTGATATGTATAGATCAAAAGAATATTCTGAAAGAACATGGGATGAAATTAAATCTGAAATTGATATGATGGCCAATTATGTACCAGATACAAAAAGAGTATTTCTTGCAGATGGTGATGCGTTAAATCTTGATTCTGAATATATGATAAAAATTGTGAAATACATTAGAGAAAAATTTGCAAATATTGAAAGAATTTCATGTTATGCAATGCCTATGAATATTCTAAAAAAAACACCAGAAGAACTAAAGAAAATGCATGATGCAGGATTGGATATGTTCTATTTAGGAATTGAAAGTGGTTCTGATATTGTTTTGAAAAAAGTAACAAAAGGTGCAGTTGCAAAAACAATTATCAAATCAGTCAACAAAGCAAAGGAAGCGGGTTACATAATGTCATGTATGGTGATTTTAGGATTAGGTGGGAAAAAATATTCAAAAGATCACATTCAAGGAACTGCAGAAGTCATTAGTGCATGTTCACCCCAGTACGTTGGAGCATTAACACTTTATTTAGAAAATGGAATTAAACAAGAATTTATCGACAAATATGAGGGAGAATTTGTTAAGATAAATGATGATGAATCATTAGAAGAACTTTATGGTTTAATCAATCAAATCAGTACCAAAGAAGAAATTGTATTTAGAGTAAATCATGGTTCAAATGCATATACCGTAAAAGGTACATTCCCTGAAGATAAACAAGAAATGTTAGAAAAAGTAGAATGGATGAAAGAACATCCAGAGATTGTACGTCCACAAGGGATTAGAGGATTTTAAATTATAAATTCTCAATAATGGATGTTAGATTTTCAGGTAATTCAGGTAATTCAGTATGACTTTCATTATTTTGAATATTATCAGTTCCAATCCGTCTTACTAATTGAGTTCCAATTAACGTATCAATATTTCTTTGAATGTCTTTTTCAGAAATAATTGATTTTAGTTTTTCAAAAACAATTTCTTCATTTTCAAATTTTTTAATAGCATATTGAACAAGAATTGTTTTCTCATCAAATGTAAATTGAGCCATAATAAATTTCAGAAACTTTCGGCTAATAATCTTTGATAAAATAAAAATGATTAAAATATGATAAACGCCAAAAATGCTCACATGGCTAGTAAATTACAAATCATTTCAAATGTATTATCTACAAAAAAATATGCATCAATTGCAATAATTAGTGGATTAGGATTAGGAATAATCTATTATTTTTTGACAATGTCAATGCTACCAGCACATTTTGGTATTGCAATAGAAAACTCGCCATGGTACATATCAACATCAATTGGTTTAACAACAGCAATTTCAGGTTTAGGGGGAATTAATTTTGCAATGGTAGCATTTAGAATCAAAAGAATGAAAATGATGAATTCTATAAAATCAAATTCCTCATCTTTGTTAGGAGGAGTATTTGGCGTATTTACTCCAGGATGTCCTGCATGTACAGCACCTTTAGCAGTAATTTTAGGAGCAGTTGGAGGATTATCATTATTTCCAATGCAAGGACTAGAATTGAAATTCATTTCAGTAGGAATTTTAATTTTTTCAATATTTTGGATTGCAAAAGGATTACAGAGTAAAAATTGTTGTAAGATAGGATAAACAGAATTGTTTATTCTTGATGTTCATAATACAATTTGATTACTTGTTCAACTATAAAATCTGTATCTGCATCTTTTTCTGTACTAACTAAAAGTAAATAATCATCACCAAGATAAAATGAAAAACGCTTTACCTTATCATATTCTGCTAGAGTGTATTTTGTTTTACCAAGCCATTTTGACATATCTTTACGTGCCTTCCAATCAAGAATTGAAAGGTTAACAAGTTCATTTTCTGCACGTTCTGAAAGGAGATTTTCTATTCCTTCTCTCATACCACCTCCAGAATGAGTAGCCCATTCATCATATACAGTAGCAAATCGAATTTTAGGATCTGCATCTAAAATTGCTGAACAGAATTTATCAAAATCCAATAATAATTAATTATACATTAATTATTTAGAAGTTTTTTTTTTGATAGATTAGACAAATGGTAAATTTTTCTGAGAAAATATGATAAATTCAATGATAAAAGAATTAACAAATGATAAAACTAGCATAAAAAATGGGCCCACGGGGATTTGAACCCCGGATCTTCGCCGTGTAAGGGCGACGTCATAACCGACCTGGACTATGAGCCCAGAAACCTTCCTCGTTGAAATCCATTTAAACTTTGAGACAGAAAAAAATATAGAAATTTGATTAAAAAAAATGGAATTCATGAATGTTTTTGATTTTTTTGCTAGTCCAATTGGATTAGGCCATGTAACTAGGGATATTGCAATTGCAAATTATTTTCAAAACAATTCAATTAATTTTATTACAGGCAGTGGGGCTGCAAAAATTCTAAAAAATTTGGATTTTTCAGTATTAGACAAATACAATCCACCTTCATTTGTAATCAAAAATGGAACACTACAAAATTCAACAAAGTGGTTATGGAATTATTATAAATATTATAAAGAGTGTAAAGATATTTCAAAAAAAATCCTACACATAGATGATCCAAATTTGGTTATCAGTGATGAAGATTTTGCATCATTAACTGTTGCACAAGAAATGAAAATTCCTACAGTTTTGATCACAGATGTTTTGGAAACAAAATTTACAAAAGGAATTACATCAATCATTGAAAAAAAAATGAATAAATCAATGCAGGAAATTATAAAAAAATGTGATGTAGTTATTATTCCTGAAGATGGGAAAAATCAAGATAATATCAAAAGAGTAGGGCCAATTGTTAGACAGATTAATGAATCAAGAGAAAAACTACGTGAAAAATTTTCATTTACACAAAAAACCATTCTGATATCTGTTGGAGGTACCGATGCAGGATTATTTCTTATTGAAGAGTCATTAAAAGCCATATCAACAATTAACCAAGATATAGAAACAATTCTAGTATCAGGTCCTGCAATAAGTAAAAAATTTGAAAATGTAAGAAACATGGGATTTGTAAATAATTTACATGAGTTAATTTTTGCATCAGATGTAGTAATTTCTATGGCTGGAAAATCAACAATTGATGAGGCCAATGCCTATGGAACGCCGTCCATCTTCATTCCAATTAAAGGTCATTTTGAACAAGAAGATAACGCAAGCAGACAAGGATTTGTTTTTGAAGATATCAAAAGATTGAAAGAACTGATTTTAGAAAAAATGGAACAAAAACGGTATCAAAACGATACAAATGGTGCAAGAGATGCAGCAGAAATTATTAAAAAATTAATCACAGAGTAATCAAATGCTTAATAGAGAACCATTAAACATTAACAAAATACTATGACAAATCTAATAGTTGCAAAATTTGGAGGAAGTGCATTAGGTCCAGATGGAGTATCCATTCCAGAAATAATTAAACGAATTATCAGTTTAAAAAAAGAATCAAAACTAATTGCAGTTTTTTCAGCTCCTCTGACTATGCATAATGACAAAAAACGTTCATTGACGGATGTAGTTTTAGAGCAAGGAAGAAATGCTGAAAATGGGATTGTTCCAAATTTAGATATTGTAAAATCAACTTATCAAAAAATTCTGGAATTAGTCAATTCAGAAAACAAAGAAGATTGTGAAAAATCTATTGAGTTACATCTACAAATGGCACAAAAAGCCCTTGATGAAGCACTAGAAAAAAAGGAATTTGCAGATGAAGTACGTTCAAGAGCATTGGCATTTTCAGGAGAAATTCTAATCTCTCATGTGATGAACTACATCATTAGAAGTAATGGAATGAAAGCAGATGCTGTAAGTTTTGATGATTGGCCAATAATTACAGATGATAACATAGAATCAACGAATTTTCTTTCATCAGAATCAAGAGCAAAAATGCAAAAAACAGAAGAATTGGTAAATAATAATGAAATAGTAACAATTGGAGGTTTTATTGGAAAGACTACAGAAAATATTACAACCACATATGAGCGAGGAGGTTCAGATAGAACAGCTGCTGATTTAGCAATATTATTTCACAAAAAATATGAAACTAGAGTTGACTTTGAAAAAGATAGTGCAGTGGTATCTGCAGACCCAAAGATTGTAGATGTTGGATTAAGTGATGTAAGTCAACTATCATACAATGAAGCAAGATTAGCGGGAATGTTCGGGATGAAAATTCTAGATCCTATTGCAATAAAAGAAATTGTTGAAAACGGAGTAGATATGCCAATTACAATTACAAATATAAAAAATCCAGAAAAAGTTACAACAATTAAAAGAACATTAGATAAACAAAAAGGACATCCAATTAAGATTGTTACAGGGAAAGAAAATTGTGCAATTTTTAGAATTGAAACATCCAATATTCAAAAATTACTAATATCATTAGAAAAAGACAAACGATATAGTGAGTTTATTATTTTATCACCGTTTACAAAAGATGGAATAGAATTTTCCAGAATTTTGTTTCTTGATGGGGAATATGTAAAGAGAAATGAAAAATATCTTTTAGGATTTGATTCACTTGCAACAATCACATACAATAGAGGAGTCATCACATTGATTGGGGATGAAATGTGGAGAGTTCAACAAGTTGCATCACGAACTAGTGCAAAAATTGGAGAATCTGGATTAAACATTCTAAACATGGATGCACAAGAAGAGACTTCACGAATTATTATTGTGGTAGAAGATTCAGAAGATAATATTAGAAAAGCAATAATTGCAATACACCAAGAAGTATCAAAAATTAATTTTATTTAGATTAAGGTTAGGCGTTACGGGCTTTTACACCTGTACCGCCATTCAGGGTTTATTCTTGGACCATTATCTAGATTCAGTCCGGCGTTACCCAAAACACGCGATGATAATACTGAATTTTTCCAATATTTAGAGTGTTCCATATAGAAATAATCAAACACGCTCAGCAACATACCAAAGAACTATTCCAATTCCTAGAATAACATACCACTTGAAATTATTTTTTTTCAGAAAAATGTTGGGTGAGGCTAATTCATTATCAGCAGTTGTAGAAATACGAATTTTTCTCATCTCAAATGCCTGTCCAACAAGGCCAATTATGAGTAAAATAATTCCCACAAAACCTATTGTCCAGTCCATAGTATCATTTGAAAATTATGGGATATGTAGTTTACAGATTATATTAAAAAATATTCAAAAATAATTCTTTAAATTGGTAGAGTTTTTTCCCTCTCCTATGAAGGAGGTAGGTAAAATATGGATGAATGGCAAATTAGTACCATTCAAAGATGCCAAAGTCCATGTACTTACTCATGCATTACACTATTCAACATCAATTTTTGAGGGAATTAGATGCTATGATACACCAAATGGATCTGCAATATTTCGGCTACCAGAACATGTGAACAGATTCTTCAAATCTGCAAAATTATACTCTATGAAAATGCAATTCTCGAAAAAAGTAATTTCAGATGCAATTCTTGAAACTGTAAAAACTAGTAAACTCAAGGAATGTTACATTAGACCATTAGCATATTATGGCTATGGAACAATGGGACTAACTCCTACTGAAAATAAAGTAGATGTCTCAGTTGCATGTTGGGAATGGAAAATGGGAGAATCAAAGGCAGGAAAGTTTTCTGGAGCAAAATGTAAAGTTTCAAGTTGGATAAAAATTGATTCTAGATCTCAACCAATGCAAGCAAAAGCTGCATCAAACTATGCTAATGCCGCACTAGCAAGAATGGAAGCATTAGAAAATGGGTATGATGAAGCAATTATGTTAAATTCACAAGGAAAAGTTGCAGAAGGAAGTGCAGAAAATATCTTTATCATTAAAGATGATATTATTCAAACCCCACCACTTTCAGCGGGCGGATTAGAAGGAATAACAAGAGATGCAGTTATACAAATTATTGAGGAAAATGGGGGATTTGTAATTGAGAGAAATTTGGAAAGAGATGATCTTTACACAGCTGATGAAATTTTCATGACAGGAACTGCAGCTGAAGTAAAATCAGTTACACAAATTGACAAAGTAAAGATTGGAAATGGTAAAATGGGTACAATTACAAAAGCACTACAAAAATCATTTACAGATGTAGTGATGGGAAAAGATGAAAGATTTTTGCCATGGTTGACATTTATTTGATTTCAGCGAAGTTTTTTACCCACAAAAATTGTTAGATGATATGGATTCATGTGCACCTGGAGAAACTCAAGAAATTTGTTGGTTTTGTAGAAAGGGTCGTCATGAAGACTGTATGAAAGAGATTCCAACTCAAGGAAAGAGTGATGGACCACATGATTGTACATTTGATACAAAACTAATTCCATGTAAATGTCAACATTAAACAAGTAATATCAAATAGAGTAATATTTGAAAAAGTACATGCAGTATGATGAAGAATTCTGGAATAATTATGCAGATGAGAATGAATCCAGATATAATGAAGAATTTTCAAAATATGTAAAAGATTTAGCCAGATCTTTACCAGGTGTACAGAGTATCTTAGAAATCGGTTGCGGGACAGGAATTGACTTAAGATTATTTCCAGATACTTTCCAATTACATGGCATTGATCTTAATGAACATGCATTAAAAATTGCAAAAGAAAAATTATCAATTGCAAATTTCCAAAAAGGAGATATTACTGAATTGCCATTTGAAGATTCCTCAATAGATTTTGTATTCACTCATGGATTGATGAATTATTTAGATGATGAAATATTAGAAAAAGGGATTACAGAAATGTACAGAGTATCAAAAAAATGGATTATGCATTGTGAAAAATATGAAAAAACTGAAAAACAAATTGATGAGAATCAAAAATTTCGTAATATGGGTGAGAAATGGTTAAACCATAAAATAAAATTTGTCAGTGATGTAGACTTGCATGAAGATTATGGACAAGATAAAACAAGATTTACTTTACTAAAAAAATTATAATTTTATTTAGAAAAAGAATTGATTTTGAAAATTATAAAGCGGGTCTAAAGGGATTCGGACCCTTGACAACCGGATTAAGAGTCCGGTGCGCTACCTGGCTGCGCCATAGACCCACCAAAAAGAATATGCCTAGAGTTGTTATTAATCTTAAGATTGTAAAATAAAAGAAAACTTAGTTTTGTGCTTTAGCTTCAATTTCATTGTATTTTTCAATGATTGCAGTAAGTGCAGTTGAAACTGGAACATCATTCATTTTTTTCTTTTCGGCAAGAAGTTTTTGATATGCATCTAATGTGATGTATACAGGAATTGAACCATTTCCTTCAAGTAAACCTCTCACGTTGTAAAGTGCAGTTTCCATTCCTTTCTCAGCAGATTTTGCAAACTTTGCTTTATCCAAAATTGCTCCTAACGGACCAAATGGCATATCATAGTTTACTGACATGGTAACTCTGGTAAGATTATCACCTAATGATTTGAACTCATTGGTAATTTGCCAGTTCTTGAATGGACCTTCAATTTGTTTTGCAGAGATCTTCTCATTTCTAACAAATTCAATTGTCTCACAATCCCACTCCAAACGTTTGCCACTAAAGTCACCGATAATTCTAAAGGTGGTGCCTATACCCATTCCTTCTTTGATATCCATAGGAATGACTGTCATACCTACTGAATCATTTTTGATTTGATCAGAAACATGTTCTGGTCTTGCAAAGTAAGTAAAGACATTCTCAACAGGCGTCTTAATATCGATTGATTTTGTAACGAGTGTCAATGTGTGAACTCTTGCCGATAAGGATTTAAAGGTTTTGAAGATTTTCCAAAAAGAATATCGATTTACAATATATTTGTCAAATGTATTGAGTATCTAAGATGAATCAAATGCGATCAGTTTTGATATTGTCTGTTTTGATATTTTCATCGGTATTGTTTAGTGATGTATATGCCCATTCAATGTTTAATTCTGCTGAAAAATTTGAATCAGGTTTTAGAGTTCAGGTAGCTACAACTCCAGAATTTCCACAAATTAATGAATTATCTCAATTTAGAATCAGAGTAACTGAAGGATTTGATTATGAAGAAGTTGACAGATTTACAATGGGAATTAGAGTTCAATTTAATGGTCAGCAAGTAGATGCAATTCCTCCAACAACCATAGAAGGATCTCATTGGGATTTTGATTATATTTGGAGAACTCAAGGAAATCACATCGTATTAGTTGATTTGTATAATATGGGTGAAAATCAAGAAACTCATACTTTTACATTTAACATGGGAACACAAAATCCATTTGGATATATTTTCTTTGCAGCAATTACTGTAGGGGCATTAACTCTAACAGTAGTTGTATTGTACATATACATACCAAAAATTTTAAAAAAATCTAAAGTTTAGGATTTTTTGAAATTTTAGATACTCTAAATGCAAATACAACAGTCAACAATACCATTGAAAATAGTAATATTCCAATTCCCAAATGAATTGCAACTAATACTGCATGTAATTTCAAGTCAATTACAAGTGCACCAAGTACGATTTGAGTAATGACAAAAACTGTTGCAAGCGAACTTGTTATTTTGATTTTCAGATCAGAATTTTTGTTAATTATACTTGCAACCATAGTTGCAATTACTAATGCACCAGTAGTTGCTGCAACTAGTCTATGAGTCCATTCAATTAGATATTCTTCGGATGGCATTAATCCATCAGGGCATAAAGGCCAATCAGGACAAGTTAAACCAAGACCTGCAGCTGAGATATATCCTCCAAGAAACATTAGAGAATACAAGACAATCATTGTTACTAGTGCAAGATATTGTAGAGCCAAAATTTTTCGAATCTAGTTTACTGAAATGTTACCAACCATCCAAGGATGAACCATACAGAAATATGGATATTCTCCTGCGGTATCAAGAGTTACAGAATATGTTCCTCCAGACATAAACAAACTACTATCAAAGTTTCCGTCAGGACCATTTGAAGGAGTTCCACTAGTTACAGTATGAGCTGCAGAATCATCATTTGACCAAGTAATTTCTTGACCTACTGAAGCTGAGACATTAAATGGAATATAGCATTCATTTGTTTCATCACATCCAGGAACTCCAGAACCTGCTGGAAGGGATATCACACCACTGAATTCAACAGGAGCAGATTCAACAACTGGTGCTGTTTCAACTACTGGTTCTGGTGTTGCTTCAACTACTGGTGCTGTGGCTGCTTCTGGAACTGCAACATCACCTACAATAATTTGACCAACCATTCCTTGTTCTCTGTGACCTGGAACTGTACAAATATAGTAAAATATGCCTTCTTCACCTGCAATAAATTCAGAAACTCCAGCCTCACCTGGTTTTAGTGGATTTGATGCAGTACCAATTTCACTTCCTGGAATTACTCCAGCAAAGCCTTCATCATCTTGTGTGACACCAAAGGAGTGGAATGATCTTCCTGCATTATCGACATTAAAGACAACTTTGTCTCCAACACTCATACTAATTGTTGGGTTGTTATCACTCTCGCCGGGTAACGCATTAAACGCTAAAGTCCTAAAGTCTGAAGATTCAATAAAATTAAGATCCTGTGAAATAGTATCACCTGTTTGAACTGCAGGTCCAGCATGATCATCTCCACCAGCCATCATTGCTACAACTGGAGGTGGTTCTGAAGTCCAATAATCCCACATTGAAAAGAAAATTACTCCACCAACAAGACAAATGCCTAGCATAATTGCCATCATCTTTCCAGCTCTAGCTGGAGTGGTTCTGTAAACTTGGGAATTATCGTGACTCATTTCATATATCTCCTAATGTGATGGGTTCTTTGCCTCAAATGGATAGTAATACTTTCCACCCACACCAAATGGGTCATCAGTATCTGCTAGTTTGCCTTTTCCTGCACTGTAGATTATGTTTGCAAGGAAGATTACCATACTTACACCAATAATCATTGCACCAATTGATGCAATTTGGTTCATGGCAATCCATTCTGGAATTGGAGGATAATCAAAAATTCTTCTTGGCATTCCGTACAAGCCAAGTACGTGTTGTGTAAAGAATACTAAAACAGTTCCAATAAATGACATAATGAAATGGACCTTACCCAGTGTTTCATTGTACATTCTTCCGGTTACATATGGATACATGTAGTATAGGAATCCAATGGAACCAAATGCAATAGTTCCCATCACAAAGAGATGGAAGTGACCAACTACCCAGTATGAGTCGTGAGTTGAAAAGTCTAATGGCATTGCAGCATTTGCTACACCACCTGCACCTGCAGAGAAGAATAATGCAATTCCTCCAACTGCCCACATCATTGGGGTTAAGAACTTAATTCTACCATTCCACATTGTTGCTACAAAATTAAACACGTGCATTGCAGATGCTGGAACTGCTGCAAGTGTACCTACCATAAATACAGTTTTTTCAGTAAATGACATTCCACTTGCATACATGTGGTGTGCCCATGAGGAGAAACCTACAATTGCTAACAAGACAAATGCAAAAATTCCAGAATTATAGCTGTAAATTGGTTTTCTAGAGAATCTTGGAATGATTTCATACATCATACCAATTGCTGGAATTACCAATACATACACTTCAGGATGGAAAGTAAACCAAAACAGATGTTGGTATGCAATTGGATCTCCTCCCATTGCAGGATTAAAGAATCCAGATACGCCTAACCTATCAGTTAGAAGCATTAAGAGAGCTGCTGCAAATGTTGGAATTGCAACTAGGATAATTAATGATGAGGACAAAAATGACCAAGCCAATAATGGGACTTGTCCAATTGACATGTCTGGGTGTTTACATTTCATAATTGTGACAACAAAATTGATTGCACCAAGTACTGATGAAATTCCTAAAATCTTTAATCCAAAAATCCACATATCAGCTGCTGGACCTGGGGCACTGATGATTGAATACGGAGGTGTTGCATACCATGTGAAATCAGCAAATCCTAACCAAATGAGTGCTCCAGATGGAGGAATCATCCAAAATGCAATTGCATTAAGTTTAGGATATGCCATATCCTTGTATCTAACCATAATTGGAACAAAGTAGTTACCAACTGATGATGCAAATGGTAAGATGAACAAGAAAATTAACGTGGTACCGTGAACTGTAAATATTCTGTTAAAGGTCATTGCGTCGCCAATAACTTGTGCACCTGGCAAGAACAATTCTGCTCTAATAAGAAGTGCTAATGCACCGCCCATAAACAAAAATGCTAATGACGTAATTAAGTAAAGTAAACCAACATCAGTGTGATGTGTTGAAAACATAATTTGCCAAATTGGTCGTGGCTTGGATAATTCTAGAACCATTAGTTAATCTCCTCGATTATAATTTGTGATAAAAGCGTTTTCAAGAATGTCAATGTGTTGGCTCCTCCACAATTAGAGTTCCTCTCATGTTATAGTGAATTAATCCACAGTACTCTCTACATTGAATGTCATGTTCTCCCACATCAGTTGGTGCAAACCATACAGTGTTTACTCTACCTGGAACTGCATCCATCAACACAACATAATCGTGAATATTAAATGAATGAATTACATCTTTTGAATGAATCTCAAACTTGTACGCCTTACCTACTTCAACATGCAATTCACCAATTTCTTTTGTTCCATCTTCATGCTCAAAAGTCCAGAACCATTGTTGTCCAGTAACTTTGATTATTTCAGCACCTTCAGGAACATGCTCTACAAGTCTTTCGGCATTCCAAGCTTCTGCCCCAACCCAACACATCAATGCGATAACAACAGCAACGTAAATCCATTCAGGCCAGTTGGAATGTCCACCCATTCTACCAATCAGTTCCTTCGTATGGAGTTGGTTTTGCTTTTGGATGAGATTCTCTAAATCTCCAAACTTGCCAAATAATAGTACCAGATACTACAGCACCAACAACAAAAGCTATAGTCATCATTCTAAAAAATAAGTTCCAAATTATTACTCTACGATCAAGATATTCTCCAGGTTCATCACCTGCAGCAAACGCCATATCAACTGCTGGAACTATTACTAAAACTGCCAATACTAGGAATAATCCAACAATGCCCTTCATAGCGAATAAGAGACGTGACCTAAGATTTCTATTTAAGGGTTTTCAAGATTACTATCTACCAACCTTGATCGAATCGAGATGAATGCATTACATTAAGTCCAGAAATTGAAAATTTGTTATTTTTTTCTCGAAAGATGTTAAGTGATGCATTTGCAATAATCAATTCAAAGAGGTTTACGGGAGACAGATCAACTATAGTTGAAAGCATCGCTTTGATTGGATCCATATGAGTTACAAGTACCACATTTTCATCAGGATGTTTCTCAATTATTTCATCAACTAATTCCAATATCCTATTTTTAACTTGAGAAAATGTTTCTACACCATTATGTGCAATTTCTAATTCACCATTATAGAATTTCATAAAGACATTTCCATGACTGTTAAAAATTTCATCATATGGCATGCCAGTAAATTTTCCCATATCAAGCTCAATTAGACGATCATCAATTGTAACATCAACGGAATTATGTTTTCCTACAATTTCTGCAGTATGTTTTGCTCTTTGAATCGGACTTGAATATATTGCAGAGATATTCATGTGTTCTAATAATTCTGCAGTCTCTTGGGCTTGTTTAATTCCAGTTTCAGTTAATGGAACCCCTTCTGTTCTACCTGCCAAAATTCTATCAGTGTTATTTTTTGCCTGACCGTGTCTTAGAAAAATTATTTGTCCCAACTTGGTCTGAAATTCAAATAGAGATAATAATAACATTATCTGGGGTTAGTCATGAAAGTTGGGATTATTGGTGGAACCGGTGGAATGGGGAAAGGTTTTGCACTTAGATGGTCACAAAATCACAATGTCATAATTGGTTCTAGAGATGCTACAAGAGCATCAGAATCAGCTACTGAATATACAAATCTTGCAAAAGAAGCATTTGGAGAAATTAATGGGAATATTTCTGGAAATGATAATGTGTCAGTTGCTAAAGAAAGTGATGTGTTAATTTTATCAATCCCATATGATAATATCGATTCTACATGTTCAACAATTTTATCTGAAATTAAAGACAGTTGTGTTGTTGTATCTCCAATTGTTCCAATGACAAAAACGGATGTTGGATTTGAATGTGTTTCAATTAAAGATAACAAACCATTTTCATACAAATTAGTATCAAACCATATGAAAGATAAATCAAAATTGGTTTCTGCATTTCATGTGATTTCTGAGAAAAAACTTGTAAATCCAACATTGGAATTAGATTATGATATTTTTGTATGTGGAGACGATAAAGATTCAGTTGGAATAGTAAATGAATTGATTAATGAGATTAAAGGTCTAAGATCAATTTACTTGGGACCAGTTGAATTATCATATCTTGCAGAAATGTGTACACCATTGTTACTTAATGCAATGATTAGAAACAAGATCAAAAATCCAGGAATAAAAATTATCTAAATTTACTCTATCATGAGTTCTGAATATTACAGGAGAGGTAGAAATTGGTTTTCAGCCATAGGTGTCATGTTTTGTGTAATGGCAGGAATTGTTTTGGTAAGACAGTTATTAATTTGGGGGCCAGAATTTGTTGAAGAATTTTTGTTTAATGGAGAATTTACCAATGAGAAAGTTTCAATGACAATGCTAGGCTTTGGTATTTTTATGATAGCATTAGGATTTAGAAAACATGAACAAAAGAGATGAATTCTTAAAATCACAAAAAGTATTACGATTAGCAACCATTGGTAAAAATAAAACACCTCATATTGCTCCTGTCTGGTATAGATATGTAGGAAAAAAATTCTACATAGGAACAAATTCTAAAACACAAAAAGCAAAAAATGTAAAAAAAAATAACAAAGTTTCTTTCTGTGTAGATATTGGGATCAATGCACCAAATATTTTTGGCGTAATGGGACAAGGAGAAGCCAACTTAATTTTAGATAAATCAAAAGTAAAAACAATTGCAAAAAAAATTCTCTTACAATACTTTAAGACATTAGAAAATAAATCTGCAAAAGAATTACTTGAGGATACGGATTGTATTATAGAAATAACCCCTGAAAAATTTTCTATTTGGGATTATTGAGAAACAAATTCTTCAATTTTATTCATTGCAGAATCCAATACTTCTAAACTAGGAAGATACACAAGTCTGAAATGTCCACTGCCATATTTTTCTCCAAAACCTGAACCGTGAACAGTTAGAACACCTTTTGATTCTAATAATTTAGTAACAAATTCTTTGTCTGTTCCAAATCTATTATCTTCAATTTTTGGAAATGCATAAAATGCACCTTTTGGAGTAGGACAAGACAGTCCAGGCATTTCATTTAATCGCTTTACAACCAAATCACGACGTTTTTTAATTTCAGATACAAAATCATTAATGTAATCTTGAGGTCCACGTAGTGATTCTAAAGCTGCATATTGTGTTGGAAGACTAGTTGCAATTCTTACTCTAGCTAGTTTTGGAAGATTTTCTCGTAATGCATCAAGTTTAGATGATTGGTTAAACGCAATGTATCCTATCCTCCATCCAGACATCAAATGGACTTTGGAAAAACCATTAAGGATTATTACAGGAGAGTCTTTTGCAACTTTACCTATTCCTACAAATTTTTCATCAAAGACAATTTGATCATAAATTTCATCACAAATAATGTAGAGATTATGTTGATTGGCAATATCTACTAATTCTTTAAGGGAATTTTCATTGAATACTACACCTGTTGGATTGTTTGGACTGATTAAACAAATTGCAACAGTCTTTGAAGTAATTTTTGATTTTATATCATCAATGTCAGGTGTAGAATTATCCAAATCTACTGCAAACTCTACAGGAGTTCCACCATGTAGTCGCACATATGATGCATATGGAGGATAATATGGTCCTGGAAGCAATACCTCATCTCCATCTTCTACAATTGAAGAGATTACCATATCAAGTCCTTCAGATACCCCATTAGTAATTAAAATATCATCAGCGCCAATTGAGAACCCTTTAGCATTTTCTTTTTTTGCAATCTCTTGTCTTAATTCCAAAAGACCTTCAGATGAAGAATAGAAATTTTCGCCTTTGCTAATTGCATCAATCAAAGCTTGCTTAACATTGTTAGGTGGTTGAAAACCAAATTGTACAGGATCACCAATATTGAGATAATCAATATTCATTCCTGTTTGTTCAACTTTTCTTGCAGCAAGAACAATGTCTCTAATTGCATATTCAACACCTGCAACTTTTTTTGATACTTTCAAAGTACCTAGACAGATATTTAGACCTGTTAAAATCTTATTTGTTTGGACTCGTTGCACAGTCTGGATAGTGCGAGCGGCTTCGAACCGCTAGGTCGAGGGATCGAAGCCCTCCGAGCCCTTTAGATTATATTATAAAGTAAAAAAATTGCCATCTATACAATGAGGATATCACCACTCAAAGCGGGAACAGTTTTAATGATTATAGGAATAATTTGGATTTCAGTTCTTTTTGTAGAGGCCGAAAAAACACAAGATTCGATTTTATTAAAACAATCAAGCTTTTTTGAATTAAAATCAGAATTTGTAGGTACAGATATTGGATATTATAAAATATTGATTCCTGAATTTAGTGGAGATGAAATATTTGTACAAATTTTAGATCCTAAGAAAAACGTAATTCAAGAAGAAAAAATTCAAACAAAAATGTCAGTAGGATATTTTGATTTTAGTAAAAATGGAATGCACACAATAAAGATTACAAATATTTCAAAAAATCAAATTGATTTACAAGTAGAGTTTGGTAATACAAATTCTCAAGAAATGATTCCTGCAGGAATAATGATTGTAATAGGTGCAGTTATGATTATAGTGATATCATATATGAAAATAAGAAATTACAAAATAGAACAGCCTGATGAAAATATTTCATAAACTGGGATACATTGGATAACATGTCCAAAAATTAAAACCAAATTGAATCCTAGCCATAATGTAAAAAACAAAAAAGCTACAATTGAAAAGGGAAGAAATACTTTGAGTTTAGTATGTTCTCTATTTTTCAATATCAAAAGTCCCCCTAATGATGCAAGAACTAATCCAAATTCAAGGGGTTGATGTGACCAAGAGATTAATCCATCAATACCAAAGAGATCATGAGATAATGAATCTCCAAATCCAGAAATTATTTGAAATATAGATCCTGTAATAACAAGTTTAATTCCAGTTTTGAGAGAACCGTGAATTGATTTTTGGAGAAGTAATATGGTTCCCAAGATTGCAGCACATGTAGTTATAGAAACTCCAAAGTATACTATGATGTGAGAAGGACTCCAGAAAAATTCAGGTTCTTTTTGAAGATGAGATATAGCATCCCAAAATCCTGCAGAAACTATTACGACAGGACCAATTACAGCTAAAATTGATACAAGTGAAATGATTGTACTAGATTTTGCAAGTGTAGAATTTGATAATTTCTGAATTAATTTCATTTTATTTCTTCACTAGAATAGGGTTATTTGAAATGTTGTAAGACTGTCAATAATAGAAATTCAATTTTATGGGTAATTTTGTGAATCAACTATATTAGATAAAACAATGTGAGAATACCATGACGCCAGGAATAGGATTAATGAAAAGACGACTGGAAAAGGAAAAAGAAGCAATTGCACTTGCAATTTCAGGTATTGCTAAAAAATATGATGTTAAACCAGATAATATCAAAACTCTTGAAACAAAATATGATACAGATGCAGGGGATTGGTATGTTGCACTAGGATGGGAAGAAAAAAGGGCAATTGTTAAGATGGATTCTGTTTTAGGTACAATTACTGAAATTAAAGAAATTTAAATTTCAAACAATATTTTGAGAATACATGACAAGAGCAATTATTCTTGGTGGTTCACGTGGAATTGGAAAAGCAATTTCAGATTCATTAAAGACAATAGAAATTGATGTTTTTGCTGCATCAAAAAATGATATAGATACATCAGATTTGAACAGTGTAAAGAAATTTTTAGAAAATCATACTCAAACAGATATTTTAGTTTTAAACACAGGAGGACCTGCACCAAAACCATTCTCAAATATCACTGAAGAGGATTGGAAATTATATCACAATCAATTATTTGTAGGATTTTGTACAATATTACAAAATATCAAAATCAATGATAACGGATACATCTTTTTGATAAGTTCCAATGTGATAAAGGAACCAAATGCTAAATTGATAATTTCTTCAGCATATCGTGCTGCATTTAGTGAAGTTTTCAAAGTACTAAGTAAAGAATATGCTCAAAAAAATATCAGTTGTATCAATATTGCACCTGGTCCAATTAATACAGATAGAACTCAAGAATTAATTGAAAATGTAAAAGAATTTGAAAAAACATTACCAATGAAAAGATTAGGAGAACCTGAAGAGATAGGAAATTTTGTTAAATCAATTATTCAAAATAATATAAAATATCTATCAGGAGTTACAATAAACTTCGATGGTGCAAATTCAAATTATATTTTTTAGAATTATTTTTTAAATTCAACATTTGGGGCGTCTGGTTGACCAGCAATTGCAATTAAGCCACCATCACGTAATTGTTGGAGTAATTGCATAACTTCTTTTTCAACTTGTTTTCTTTGTAATCCAGTTTGTTGAGCAAAAACTTCTACTAGATCTGTAACTTTACGTTGTCCATTACATGATTTCCAGAAATCTACAATCGCTTGATTTACCATAAATCCTTGATCATGTTCATTTGCTAATACCATAGAGCCATCTTCTTGTTGAACTAATTTTCCAACACCTTGAGGTAATGCAGTTTCATAGTTAATTGGTGCAGGAGTATTCATAGCAGCACCCATGTTTTTAATTTTTAATTTTCCTTCTTCAGTCATTTTATCCATTGACCATGCAGGTTCCCATACAATGTCTATTTTGACATTATTTACACCTGGAACTTTTTTGGCATATCTTGTTGCATCTTCAACTAAAGTCTCATGAAGTGGACAACCTTGAGTAGTCATTGTCATTTTGATATTAACATCATTATTTTCTGTAACATCAATTCCATAGATTAATCCCATCTCTACAATGTTCAAAGGAACTTCAGGATCCATGCATTGTTTTAAGGAGTCTTCGATTGCTTGTGTAGAAACAATACTCATAATGCTAAATCAGAATTTGAAAAACAATAAAAACTTTCTATTAATTAGCTTCAAATAATTTTGATATGGATTCTTCAAATGGAGCAGTAGCCACACCTTTTTCAGTAATAATTCCTGAAATTAGTTCAGGAGGAGTCATATCAAATGCAGGATTTATGACGCCAATATCATCTGGGGCAGTCTTTTTCTCACCAATTCCAGTTACTTCAGAGCCTTTTCGCATTTCAATTACGACATCTTCAGCTTTTGTTTTCATATCAATTGTAGACAATGGTGCTGCAACATAAAATGGAATTCCATGTTGTTTTGCCATAGTAGCTACTTGATAGGTTCCAATTTTGTTAAAGACATGACCTGTTTTTACGATTCTATCTGCACCAACAACTACTTTGTTTACAAGTCCATTTGCCATGGAATAGCCAACTGCAGTATCTGGGATTAAACTAACATCAAAACCATCATGTTTTAATTCAAATGCAGTAAGTCTTGACCCTTGTTGGATTGGTCTAGTTTCAGTTGCAATTACTTTGACATTTTTACCACTTTCTTTGGTTGCACGAATAACACCAAGAGCTGTTCCATATGCAACAGTAGCTAGTGCACCAGCATTACAATGAGTCATAATAGTATCATTATTATCAAAAAGAACAGAACCATTTTTTCCCATGGTTTTATTAATTTCAATATCTTCATCTGCCATTTTTTTAGCAGTAGAAATAACTAATTCTTTTATTTGTTCTATAGTATCACCAGACTTTGCAACATTCATAATTTTCTCTAATCCCCAACCTAAATTTACTGCAGTAGGTCTAGTTTCAAAAAGAATATTTTTTGCATTTTCTAAATCAGATAATAATTCATCTTTAGTAGTTGCCTTACTCTGTAAAACAGCTAATGCCAATCCAAATGCTCCTGAAACACCAATTGCAGGAGCACCTCTTACTACAAGAGTTCGAATTGCATCAGCAACTTGATTAAAATCATCATATTCCACAAAAACAAAATCATTTGGTAATTTTGTTTGATCAATCATTACAACTTTGTTATCTTTCCATTCTACTGTTCTAAGTGAAGATAAATTCTCAGTTGGTTGCTCACTCATGATGTCTCAACATTTCAAACTTTATTAAAACCATACCAAAATTCAAACAATTTACTAAAATTTGATTTTAAAATTTATTCTACCAAGTTTTACATCGTAGCTTGTGATGCATCATGGAACATCTGACTTTTTGCACAACCTGCTGCAAGTTCATCACCAGCTCCACGTCTCATTAGTCCTCTGTAAAGGCAGTCTTCTAATTTGACATCTTCTCTTTGTTCCCATTCCTCAACAGTAACTGAGAATTTCTTTTGAATTCTATCTCTATACCATTCTGGAATTACATTAAATGCACAGAATGGAACTATTCTAAGGTCTGGAGTAACATAGTGAATATCACATCTTTGGAGTCTTTCCAAATCTTCATTGTATTTATCTTGAAAATGCATCATACCAAGGAATAATCCTTTAACATGCCATGAGCCTACTGAATCAAATGATCTCTTCATGAGAATGTTACCAAACATTTTTGCTAGATCTAATCCTGCTGGTTGTTTCTTAGAATCAACAAATCCTTTGAGTTTTCTAACAACTTCTAACATTGTAAAGTATTTGTTTTTACCAGAACGAATCTCTTCTGCTTTATCTTCAAATAATTCAAGCATTCCTTGAATATCACAGAATTTTGTTAGTGGAACAAATTTCTTTGTGTCTGCATCTTCAAAGATGTAAGTACCTGCACCACAAGCAAAGTGAATAGACAATTCATATTTTGGTTTACTTGAAAATGCTTCAATTACATTTGTTAATGGCATACAACTAGGAACTGGGAACCAATCATCAACAGTTACATCACCGTTTGTTTGTTCTTCGATTCTTTGAATACAATCAGGAACTGTGATTCTATATTTTTCACGTTCAGATTTGCCCATTCTACCAGTTAAAGATACAGGTTGGAAATTTACAGCGTGAACTACGTCCATATTTTTTTGTGCATATCTGATAATTCCACCTAATTCATGATCATTAATTGATTTAATCACAGTTGGAACAAATACAACAGTAGTACCAGTCTTTCTACAACTATCAAGAGCATATGGAATTTCCCAGTGATTTTTTGGATTAGTTCTTGCAGTTACACCATCAAATGATAGATACAAATTGTTACATCCAGCAAGTCTAACTTCACGTGCTGCTTCTGGATCCATTGCATGTCTGATTCCATTGGTGTTCATCTGAATGTGATCAACACCTTCTTCTTTCATAATTTTAATAACATCAGCAATATCTTCTCTCAACATTGGTTCACCACCAGTAATCTGCATAGAGTTTCCAGGAATTGGCCTTTCAGCTCTTAGAGTTTTCATCATTCCTCGGATTTGAGTATGATCTGGTTCATACATGTAAGCACCTTCTAATCCCTTCTTTACATAAAAGAAACAGTACCAACATGTTAAATCACATCTGTTAGTTACAATCATGTTTGCCAGTCCACTATGAGACAAATGGTTTGAACATAATCCACAGTTATTTGGACAAGAACATTTGTCCATCATTACATTTGGAGAATGAGCACCTTTTCCATCCATCCAATAAGTACTGAATTTCTTGTACATTTCATAAGAACCAAAGTATAATTCCTCACATTCACCGTGAGTTGGACAAACTTTAGACATGAAGACTTTATTATCTCGCTCAAAAACTTCTGCATCTAAAATCATGTTACAGTCAGGACAGATACTTTGAGTGAATCGAATGGTAGATTTTTTACCTAAATTTTTACTCGATTGATTAGAGATCTGAATTAGAGCCATGCCTATAGGAATATCTCTTACAAAACGGTATATAATGCATTTCATACTTGCCCCCGTGTGGAATTTAGTAGTTGATGATACGGGATTTAAATACCAAAACAGATCGATTAGATCGCATGAGTATATCAGATAAAACAAGAAAATCTCTTGAAAAGATTGGTTTAACAAGTTATGAAATCAAAACATTTTCTTCACTACTCAAAACAGGAGAATTAACTGCATCAGATCTTAGTCAAAAGTCAGGAGTACCATATTCAAAAATTTATGAAGTTTTAGGAACATTGGAAGAAAAAAGTTGGATCGGTTCAGATGATTCAAGACCAACAAAGTATTTTGCAAAATCACCATCAACAGGATTAGATACAACAAAACAAAAAATGGAAAATGATTTTTTACATGATCAAAATATTATTTTAAATGAACTAGTTCCACTATATGAAAAAAGTGGAATCAGTGAAAAACCAGACATTTGGGTATTGTCTGGTGCACTTAACATTACAGCTAAAATTTTAGAAATGGTAGATACATGTAGAAATGAGGTAATGATTGCAATACCAGAAGCTGGGGAAGAGTTAGTTAGACAAGCATTACCAAAATTAAGATCACTTCACGATAAGGGTGTAGATATCACAATTCTAACTTCAGATAAAATTGGTGATGAATCAGTCAAGGCAATCAAAAGAGTTGCAACTGTAAAAATCAAGAAGGGTTTGTTTGGAGGAGGAATCATTTCTGATAAAAAATATGTGGTAATTTTATTAGGTCCAGAAACAACTGGAGAAGGTTCTTCTGAAATTGTTGCAATTTGGGCAGATCATGCAGGATTAGCCGGATTTGCACGACAATACTTTGAATATTTATTAAAAGATTCAAAGGAAGTATAGGATATGGATATTTTAGAAGATAAAGAGACATTATTTGTTGGAACTGCCGAAGCTGAACATGTAGAGATGTATCTAAAGGCAATTTGGCATATCAGAGAAAGAGGAGAATCTGTTAAAATTAGCACAATTGCAAAAATGCTCAATGTTAGACAACCAAGTGTTGTTCAAATGCTCAAAAAATTAAATGGTAAAGATCTAGTTTCATACAACAAAGCAGGTGTAAAGCTTACAGAAGAGGGTCAAGCAATCGGTTCTAGTATGATGCGAAATAGCAGATTATTAGAAGTGTTAATGGATAGTGCACTAAAAGTGGATATTGATGAGGAAATGGTATGTGGAATTGAGCATCATATGAATAAACAATTTACAAATGCATTGTGTACCATGTTAAAACATCCAAGAAAATGTCCACATGATCATGAAATTCCAGTTGGGGAATGTTGTGAATCGTCATAGTATCCTAAAAGATATATCTTCTTAGAAATTACATTTGTTCATGGCATGTTTTTGTGGATGTGAAACTTATGAAAAAAGTGATGATGGGTTCAAAATTGCATGTGTAAAATGTGGGCATGGGCCTCAGAATCATGATGATGAATTCAGAAATGCTGCAAGAAAGAATGAATCACAAAGTCAAAAACGTGATGCAGACTTTGGATAGTTATTCGCCAATAATTTTAACTAAAACTCTTTTTGATCGTTTTCCGTCAAATTCTCCATAGAAAATTGCTTCCCACGGACCAAAATCTAATTTACCATCAGTAATTGCTACAACAACTTCTCTTCCCATAACTTGTCGTTTAAGATGAGCATCAGCATTATCTTCACCAGTTTTGTTATGATCATATTGTTCAATAGGCTCATGTGGAGCCAATCCTTCTAACCATTTTTCATAATCATGATGCAATCCACTTTCATTGTCATTAATGAAAACACTGGCAGTGATATGCATGGCATTTACAAGACAGAGTCCTTCTTTGATTTTACTTTTTGTAACTAACTTTTCTATATCTGAAGTGATATTTACAAAAGCTCTACGGGTTTTGACTTTAAAAATAAGGTATTCAGTTAAAGATTTCATATTTTTCAAAAATCAACTACCTTTAAAATTCTAAGGCAGGCTCAGAACTCAAGATCCTCATCATCAATCAAAGGGATAGGTTCATCACTGCCTGCACGTCATTTTTTAAGCAGATTCCTATTGAGTCTTTCAAGAAGCTTGATAAATGGCGAATTCTTGAATTATTCAAAATGGTTGCAATTGATACACCAGCTTCAGTAGAAAGTTTTAGAAAATTCATAATTTCTAGTACATGCCGATCATTTGCACCTAGAAGTTATTTAGAGGATTCTGAAGTATTTGCTGAAAGAGAAGAGAATCTTGGTGCAATTTACGTAGAGGCAGCCGATAAGGTAACTTTGAAAAAAATCAGAGACATGACATTTGTAAATGCAAGAGATATTCTTGGAGTAATTTATAATTCAAAAAGTGGAAACACATCTCTAAAATGGCGTCAATTAAAACGAAATAATGGTAAAGTAACAGGAGAGGCTTCTGCCAATTCCCTTACAAATCTAGCTGAATCAGGAGTGTTAACATTAGATTGGGTTGAAAGTTATCTGAAGAAAAAATCTGAAGAAGTTAAGACTAACGAAGAAACAAGCTAAACTCTTTTCTTTTTGTAGATGAAATTAAATCATGATTACAAAAATTATTGATGAAAATTCAATTTCAGTCATTCCAGAGGATTCAGACGATCTTTTGAATTTACGTAGAATCATTAAAGAAAATGATAAAGTAATTGGAGATACAACAAGAGTCCTAAAACAAGATAAAGATTATTCAAGACCTGACAAAGGAGAAAGAATCAAAGTAAGAATTGCTTTAACAGTAGAAAAAATTTCACTTGATGATGTTCTTGATAGATTAAGAGTGGGCGGAACAATTTCTGAATCTAGTAATGAGTCAGTTCCACACGGGTCACATCATTCATTTATTTTAAAAATTAATGATGGAATTACAATTTCAAAGAAAAAATGGTTACCAATTGAAAAAAATCTTTTAGAATCAAACAATAATCAGGTTGGCTTTGTGCTTATTGCAATTGATACAGGTGATTGTGGAATTGCAAGGTTACGTGGAACACACCTAGAATTTATGCCAAATATGTATTCAGGCAGTGGTGGAAAAAGATACAAAACTAATTTCAATATTGAAAAATTCTTTGAGCAAGTTCAACAAGCAGTGATAACCATACTCAAAAAAGATGATACAGTAATAATTTTTGGTCCCGGTGAAACAAAAAAGAGATTTTCTAATTTCATTCAAAAATCTCAAAAATTTAATGTCAAAGTAGTTGAAGGAATTGATTCGGGTGGAGAAGATGGAATTTACATATTTACAAAATCTCAAACAATGAAAGAAATAATGTCTGATAGTAATTTAGCAAAAGCTTCATCAATAATTGATGAAGTAATGGTTCTTGCAAACAAAAAAAGTGGAAAATTTACTATGGGTTTTGATGAAACATATAATGCAAATCAACTTGGCGCAGTTGAATCACTTGTATTTTCAGATAAAGCAATTCAAGATGATGAGCAAAAAATGATAAATTTTCTAAATGATGTTGAAGGTAAGGGAGTTAAAATTTACAGTGTTGATTCATCTACCGATATTGGTTTAAGAGTTACAGGTTTAGGTGGAATGGTTTCTTTGTTACGATATTCAATTGGAACTTAATCTGTAGATTCAATTAACCATTTTAGATAAGATTTGTTAATTGATGTAACATCAATTTCTGCAATTTCTGGTACATCATATGGATGAGTATCTTTGATTTTTTGTTTTAGTAATTTTTTATTTTTTGTAATAGTTTTGAAAATAGCAAGATATTCAGAGGTATTTTCTATTTTATCATTCCAAGAATAAATTGATGAAATTTTTGAAATATTAACACATGCAACTGTTTTATTTTTTACAAACTCTTTTCCAATTTTTGAAATAGATTTTTTGTCAGGATATGTGGAAATAATTATCACTGGTTTCATAGTAACCGATAAATGTCCGTGACTTAAAAAATTAACAATTAATTTGGAACTGGATTTTCTTACTCAGAATGCAATTATCTATGTCTTAATGGCTTGGGTCATAGTTATTGTAGTTTCCAAAGCCCTAAAATTAGAAAAATACGGTTTTGAGTTAAAAGCATACAGTCTGGTATACAAGAATAAAGGAGTTAATGATGCTTTAATCAAAGTACTTGGAAGAACAAAAAGAAGCGTCAAAGTTTTTGCAAACGTGAGTTTAATTGCAGGTTTTCTTATGATGGGTTTTGCATTTTACTTTTTGTTAAATAATATTTCAAACTATTTTGTTGCTCAAGCAGAATTTTCAGAATTAACAGTATTGATTCCAGGAGTCACATTAACATCAGCACATTCTATTGCATACTTTTTGTTATCAATTCCAATTGTATTAGTAATGCACGAAGGTGCACATGGAATAGTAGCAGCTCTTGAAAAAATTAAGATCAAAACAGGAGGTTTTGCTATATTCATTGCAATGTTTGCAGGATTTGTAGAACCAGATGAAGAGGAATTTGATAAAGCTAAAAAGATTTCAAAAATGAAAGTGATTGGTGCAGGTGCTACATCAAATGTATTGTTTGCAATTGTGTTAGGTGCAATTATGTTAACAAATCCAGTTTTTGGGATGGTACTAGAGAGCATTCCATTGTTTGGCGAACCTCTCTTAGACACATTTTATGTAACATCATCAGGAGTTTTGATTCTATCAATTATGGAAAATTCAGGAGCTGAACAAGCAGGATTACTTGCTAATGACATTATCACATCAATTAACGATATACCGATTCATGGACCATCGGATTTCCCCAGCTTGAATCCTGGAGAAATGGCAAGTGTTAGTGTAATCAGAGATGGTCAACCATTAGATTTTGGTGTGACAATAATGCCTGCACCTGAAGATCCTGAAAGAGGACTAATAGGAATTATGAGAGATAATTCAATTCCATTCAAACCTGTTATGAATTTCATCGACTGGACAAATGTTGATTTTAACATTTCAATGTTCTTGTTATGGCTCTGGATGATTTCATTTTTCATTGGAATAATCAATATGCTCCCTCTACCAATTTTAGATGGTGGAAAATTCATTCACATAATTATAGATAAAAGAATTCCAGAAAAAACAGTAAATATTGTAATGTGGACGATATACGCATTCACCTTTGCGTTATTTGGTTTGAATATTGCTTTGTCATATCTAAAATCTGGTTGGTTTACAATCTAGGGAATAATACTTAGGTGTAAAATCAGTTTTTTTATGACATTTCTCTATTTTAAAAAAAATTAAAGATAATTTTTAGTTCTCAATTTAATGATAGTAGATTAAATTTAATATTTTATTGAAGAGAACTTAATTGATATTCATAAGTTCTTTTATGATAATCAAGTTGTTTTTTTAAATTAAGTATTTCACGATGTTTTTCACGATACCGTTTATTTTGTAAACGTCTTTGTTCTTTGTTATCTTTTTTTAATTGATTTAGAAATTGTAATTCCAATAATAATATAATTATTTTTTAATATATTAATAGGAATTTTTTTTCATCATAGTAAGAAAAATGAAAAAAGGTTGTAATTTTAGTATCTTGGCATAATGCTAAGTCTTNNGAGATTGCAATTATTGAAATAATTGCTACTGCTAAAATCATGGCTGCAATTGTACCAAATTCTGGAACTACAAATGTACCAATAATTTCAATTTCTTCTGCACCTGCTAGGAACATTACAGTAACTTCGTTACCGTTAATTTCAACGTCATCCCATTCTTCGCCATCAACTAGTACCATAAAGATACCTTC
>ENA-UZXA01003370-UZXA01003370.1-metagenome-genome-assembly--contig:-Day-1-1m-contig-3370_pt1 | contig 30295 bp, 33 predicted proteins | sample MGYA00260336_ERZ794896 | MGnify/ENA metagenome assembly ERZ794896
CAATTAGAAGTTGGAAAATCAGGAAAAGTTGGAATTTTAGATGTAGAGTTAAAAGAAAATAATGAATTAAAAACAGTCATAACAAAACAATTTTCTCAAGTTCCCCTTCAAATTCAGCGAGCAGTATATCCTGAAAGTTCACTTCCAGGTATGGCATATTTGTACATTATTTCACCATCAGGCGGGATTTTACAAGGAGATAGATACAAGACAGATATCACCTTGAAAAATAATGCTGTTAGTCATATTACTACTCAAGGTGCAACTAGAATCTATAGTATGAATTCAAATTCTGCATCACAAATGGTAAACATTACACTAGATGAAAATTGTTACTTGGAATATATTCCAGATCAAATAATTCCATATCAAAATTCTAGATATTATCAAAAAGTAAATTTGAATATACATGATAATGCAACTCTAATTTATTCAGAAGTTTTAACACCTGGACGAACAGCAATGAAAGAAACTTTTGATTATGATATTTGTTATCTTAGAACATATTGTAAAAATCAAGAAAAAAAATTCAGATGTCTAGAAAATATGAAGATTGAACCCAAAAATCAGAACTTGACTAGTAGTGGGATTTTGGGTAAATACAAAATTGTGGGTACAGTGTACATACTAACAAAAAAAGATCACATAACAGAACTTGAAAATATGATTAATGGTAATTTAGAAAAATTAGAAGAGGTTTCAATCGGGACATCAATTCTGCCAAATGAATCAGGAATTATTGTAAAAATTTTAGGAAATAATACAGAAGATATTTTTGGAACAATTTACAATGTACTTAAAATCACTAGAAAGAAGATTTTAGGAGCAGAATTTAGTAAAATAAGAAAAAATTAAAACAATAAATCCATGAATCTAACCTGATAAAATATACTTAATCCAAGAACAAAACTAACAATTCCAGTTACAGTTCTAAATAATTTGTTTAAGAATTTCAGAAAAATGGATTTTGAAGTATTCCCTCACTAAAAAGTTAATCAACTAAATGAATTTGATGTATTGTAATGAGTGCAGGGGGCAATCTAATATTTTTTGGAGTGGTAATTCTCATTTTGGATGTTTTAATATTTTCAGGGACTTTCCCATCAAAGTCATTAAATGACCCCTCTCTTCATGAACCATTTTTACTTCTTCCAGTTATTGGAACTGTTTCATTTATTGGATTGCTTTCATTGTTTTTAACAAGTTTTGGATTGATAATATTTTTTAGTGGAGTTGTAACACTTAGAAAAAAGAAATAATCATTTTATTTAGTTTTATTTTTATCGTCTTCTTTGTCTTTTGATCTGCCAAAAAATTTTTTTAATTTACTGAAAACTTGATAATCTATCTTTATCATTCCACATTTTGGGCAAAATTCAGAATCTTTCATTTCTGCACCACAATAAGAACAACTCATTCTAGAAAAATATGCGACTAGACTTAGATAAGATTGTCTATAAAAACAAGAAGGGTAGAGTGAGTTTTTTTAGTGTGACAGTTTATGATCATCATGAGTGAGTTTAGCAGGAATTATGGACAAATTATCATAGGGTATGGTTTACTTTCAATTGGTATTACGTTCGTAATGTTATTCCTGCAGACAGCGGGAGCTTTTTGGTTAATTCTTGCAGTTGTATCAATAATTGTATCTATTTGGATAATCAAAAGAGAAAGAAATGAGAGAGAAAAGTTTGATTCAAATGATGATGATGTATTTCAAGGGGATAACCCCGATTCGTTAATTTAGAATCTCTTTCTAATTCCAATTACAACAACAGCTGGAACACCAAGATACATTCCAAGATTTAGCAGGATTAATGATATTCCATAACCTAACACTGATTCCTCAGAATTCATATCCACATAGTTGAGTATGGATAAACTGGAAATCATTGGAGTAATTGCTACCTTTACTATTTCCTTGAATATTGGATTTTCTCGCTCCATATCTGCAATGTATGGACTAAAGGAATAGTAGACATCATTGAATGATTTCATAAAGCTTGTGCCTGATTCTGTTTGTAGTAGTGAATTATCTCGTAGTTCTCGTAGTTGTTGAACCTCTAATGCCATCTCACTACCATACGTGGCAGTAGCTATTAGACAACCACCACCATTTTCTGTAGATTCTTCAGAAATTTCTTGTGACAATATTTTAAACGAATCAATTGTTTCCTCAAATCTTGGAAGTTGAGAATCAAAATCTTTTGATTCATTTCCATATCCAAATGTGTAAATTTTTTCTTTAGTGAAAATTAAAATTTCTTTGAATGATACATCAACGTCTTTTCCTTGAAGGGAATAATAATTTTTAGTAGAAGTTTCAAATGCTGGATTTCCCTTAATAGTTAATTCACCTTGAGAAATAATCTCTAAATTATGTTCTTTATTTAATGCCTCAATTTTCTGTAAAACAAGATTATCAAAAGCTGCTTCGTTTTGTTGGATAATCAAGTAAATTTGTGGATTGATTATACTTGTTTTTGGTCCAACTGCAACTATAGTTGGTGCACCTTCTTGGGTTCCATCAGACTCTTGTAATAACCATCCTTCTGGTACACTAAATTCAATTCCATATTCTGCACTTTGAAATTTTTGGTTTCCAGTTGGTTGTATTATATCAGATTCCGTTCGTTCAGGTTTGTTTAATTCAAGAAGATTTGAAATTTCAGAACGATTAACAGTAGTAGCTTTTGTAATTTTTACTTCATCTGGAATTACAGGTCTATCACTAGTACCAATTTCTACTGCTACAATTTTATCAAGTGTTTGAAAACTTTCCTCAGTTACAATTCTACCAAATACAGTATATTGTCCATCAAGAAAGTTAGAATCCTTATGAACTATGAAAAATTGTGAACCGGCACTGTTTGGGTCAGATGATCTTGCCATAGAAACAATTCCACGTTCATGTTTGATTGAATTGAATTCTTCATTTATTTTTTGATCGGGTCCACCCGTTCCCCAAGTACTTGGATCGCCGTTGATTGTGTTAGGATCTCCACCCTGAATCATAAATCCAGGAATAATTCTATGAAAAATTGTTTCGTCATAAAATCCAGATTCAGTTAGAGATACAAAATTCTCTACGTGATTTGGTGCATCATTAGAGAAAAACTCTATTGTGATAATTCCAAGATTTGTTTCTAAAACAACTAGTTTTTCATCAGATTGAGCATATACCTGGTTCCCAACACTAACTAAAAGTAATGAAATTGCAAAAAATATTACAATTTTTTTCAATAATTTTTTTCAAAATATCTTACATAAAAGCCAAGTGTATTAGTTTTTAACAAAGTCAAATAAATCACATCGTATGGAGTCAGATGAAAAAATCCAGGCACATTTAGTTTCAATTTGGAGAGAATCAAAAAAATTCTTTGCACTTGGTGGTAAAGAGGGAATGTTGGTATTAACGGATAAACATTTGATGTTTGTGCACAAAACAGATGCCAAAATGAAATGGTGGAAGGCAATTACTCAAAGACAAGTTATTAATTTTATTAGATCAAAAAATACTATGATTCGTCATGATGGTTATGATGAAGAGGAATTATTAGAAGATGTAGAAGATGAACGAAATGTCATATTAACATTTGATGATATTTCTAGTATAAAATTTGAAGAAAAAGTATGGGGAAGTGTATTACAATTAGAATATGAAAAAGATGGAAAAGAAGAAAAATATCAATATGCAATAGCACAAGACTGGGTAAAATATCCTGCAAAAGAGCCTACAAAATACATGAAAGTCGATTGGGAACCTTTTGTTCAGTACATTAAAGACAGACAAAAATTTACGAAATAAAATTGGGTAAAGTTTATGCTGTTGGTGTAGGTCCAGGCTCACCAAAATATGTAACTGAAGTTGTAAAAGAGATTATTCAAAATTGTGATATAATAATTGGTTACAAATACACACTTCAAACAATAGAGAATCTAATTGTTGGAAAAGAAATCTATGAAATTACAATGAATAATCAGGAAGAATCATATCAAAAAATTCATCCTGAATTAGGAGATAGGACTTTAGTGATTCCATTCACAGGAGATGTAAATTTTTCTGAATCAGAAGTTGTGGATAGATTAATTGAAATTTTTGGCGAAGTAGAAATTGTTCCTGGAATTAGTTCTATTCAAGTTGCAGCATCAAGAGCTAAAGTCCCCCTCGATAAGTCTAAAGTGATTACAATGCATGTTACTACGCCTATTGAAGATAAGAAATTGGAATTACAAAAAGCATTGATTGATGGGTTTAGTGTAGTTTTAGTTCCAAGACCTTGGCCGAAACAACCAGATAAGCACTTTATGCCATCAGAAATAGCATTTTATCTTAAAGAAAATGGTTTTGATACTAATAAAATGAAAGTTCATGTTTTTGAGGCAATTACTACTGAAAATGAGACTAGTTTTGTAGGAGTTGTAAAAGATTTGGAAGGAAAAGAGTTTTCTGATTTATCTGTAATGGTGTTTAATCAAACTAGTTTAGATTCATACATGAATTATAGATGGCAGTGGGAAAATTAATTTTAAAATTAATTAAAAATCAAATATATTAAAATCGGAATTTTGAGCAAGTTCGATCATATAAAATTCAATATATCCACCTGCTAAAAGAAGACCTACAACAATTCCAATTTCTATAATTGTTGGTTTGATAAATTGAGTAAGATTAATTTTTTTAGTGATTGCTCTGATCAGAATAAAACTTCTAGAAATACCCAAAGAGTATGCAGTTATTTCCATTAATCCAAATGGAGATAAAAATAGAATAGAAAGTGGTGGGATATTTAGTATTTCAGGCATAGTGGTTGCAATTGCAGCAAAAGCAAAACCAGTGGACCATGCAGAAAAAAGTCCCCATGCGATACCAAATCCTGGAATGAACATGGGCAGTGCTATAGTAGTATTATGAGTAAAAATTCCAAATGCATCAATATCTAAAACTAATTCCTCAAATTCTGCCATGAAGATATTTGCTTCTTCTTCACTAACAGTAGACATTGAGCCTAGTTGAAATGCAGTAGAAAAAATTCCTAAAAAAATAAAAAATAAAATTAATCTAATTTTATTCATATTAATTTTTCAAACCAACAATATTTGAGGGTTGGTAGTAGGCACAGATTTAATTAAACCGGATGATATTTTTTGATATGAAAAAGGAAGTAACCTTTGCATTAAACTATGCATTAAACAAAGGATTCCAAATTCATCCAGATGCGTTTAAAATTTTAGAAAATATTGATGTTCAAAAATTAGAGAAAATCATTAAGGAATTAATCAAAGAAAAAACCAAGCAAAAATTATTTCAAATTAATCAAGATGATTTAGAAACATTTCTTGGGATTAAAGAGGATCCTGGATTACAAAGTGAAATTAAAGTATTATCTGATCCTACCCCCAAAATCACTTCAGGGGAAGGAGTAAAAGGATACAATGCCTTATTTTCTAGTCGTTTTAATAAACTCAAACGGATTATTTCTGATAGACCAGAAGCAAAAATGTTAAAATCATTAACTTTTGTTAAAACCACAAAACCTGAAAATGATGTCTATGTATGTGGTTTAGTCACAACAAAAAATTCTGAACGCAATATTACAAAATTAGTTTTAGAGGATCCTTCAGGCTCATTTGAGGGTATAATTTTTGATAATGAATTACAAAAAACTGCCGATATGTTACTTGTTGATCAATTCGTAATGGCAAGAGTAAGTCTAGGGAAAAATTCAGGATTTATAATTAAAGATTTGATTCTTCCCGATATCCCAGAACAGACAACTAACAAGTCAGAGACGGAGGTTTTTGCAGTATTTCTCTCAGATTTGCATATTGGGAGTAAGTATTTCATGGAGGAAGAGTTTACTGATTTTGTTTTATGGCTGTCTAGTCCAGATCCAGTTGCAAGAAAAATTCGGTTTGTTCTAATTGGTGGGGATATACTAGATGGAGTTGGAATTTATCCAAATCAAAACAAAGAATTGGTTTGTCAGACAATTGAAGAGCAATTACTAAAAGTTGAAGGATTGTTAGATAAAATTCCTAAAAATATTAAGATTATCATAATGCCTGGAAACCATGATCCTGGAAGAAGAGCCCTACCTCAACCTGCAATACCAAAGAAATACAATTCAAGTTTATGGGAAAGGGAGAATGTCGTAATGGTTGGAAATCCAGCCATGGTCTCATTGAATGGTGTTAAGGTATTGATGTTTCATGGACAAAGTATTGATGATATTGTAAAGACAACACCTGGTCTAAGTTATGATAGACCAACTAATGTAATGAAACATCTGCTAAAAGGCAGACATTTGAGCCCAATTTATGGTAGTCAAACACCAATTGCACCTGAAACAGAAGATCTTTTGGTAATTGACGATATTCCAGATATTTTCCATGTGGGACATGTTCACAAAGCCCAATTAGATATGTACAAAGGGATTTTGTTGGTAAATTCTGGATCATGGCAAAAACAAACTCCCTTTCAAGCAAGTGTAGGAATGACACCAAATCCTGGAATTGCTTTAATGGTTAATTTGAAAACATTTCAAGTTTTTCACCAAAATTATAATTTAGATTTAGACAATGTCTTGCAAAGTTAAATCATCTTTGAATGTCTTTTTTATCATTTCAGATGATATTGTAAGTTTGAATTTTTTTGTTCTACCATGAATTCCTTGATGGATTAATCTACCATTAATTATTCCAGATAATTCAATCTCACTTAGCATTTGTGTAATTCTCCTTTGAGTGAGTTCATCTCGACCAACTATTTTACAGAGATTTTTGTAAGATGAATAAATCTCGCCTGTGGAAGAGCCATTTGCCTTCATTATGGCTAAAATAACCAATTTTTCATGTAATGGGTATGATTTGAGGGATGTTTCCTCTTTGTTTTCTTCTATTTTTTGTGAAGCTTCTCTAACATGCTCAATTGTTACTTTGTCTGATTGTTGACGTTCAGCAAGTTCTCCTGCAACTCTAAGTAAATCAATAGCTCTACGAGCATCACCGTGTTCACCTCCAGCAAGTGCTGCACATAGATTTAGGGCGGGCCCATCTACAGAATTCTCAATAAAAGAATCATGAATTCTATCTTCTAGAATTTTTTTAATTTGTTCAACGTCATAATTTGTAAAAACAATTTCTTCCTCACCAAGACTGCTAATTACTCTAGGATCAAGTTTCTCTTTGAATGTTAAATCATTAGAAATTCCCACCAAGGTTAATGAGCCATATTCTAATCGTTCGTTTGCTCGTGTTAATTGATATAAAATATCCTTCCCCGTTTTAGATACTAATTGAGCAAGATAATCAATTTCATCAATAACAAAAATTGCGTTAAATTTTTCCTTATCAATTCTATTAAGTAATCTTTTGAAAACTTCACTAATTGCTAATCCAGTTGTAGGTAATTCCTTCTCATTTAGGCTCAATTGTCTGCCTAGACTAACTAATAATCCATAAAGAGTTGTTTCTTCTTTAGAATTTGAATATACAAGTTTAATTGGAAAATTAGATTTTTCTACTCTCTCTTGAATTTTTGAAATAACTTTTTTAACAACAAGAGTTTTTCCGGTACCAGGTTTTCCATAAACAAGGAGATTAGATGGTCTAGATTTTTTTAGAATTGGTAATAATGATTGAGTGACTTGTTCTTGTTCTGAGTTTCTATGTAGAATTGTATTAGGAATGTATGTGAAATGAAGGATTTCTCTATTTTTAATAATTGATTTACCAGATTCTGCAGCATCAAGTAATCGATCTATTGGGTCAGACATACTCACACACCTTTGTTTCCATTCAACATTATACAATCATATCTAAATTATGAGAGTATAGAATAGAATAGTAGTAGTAGTTTAGTTTGTAATTAATTATTTTTAGTTAGATTTAGATTTTCTATAAAAAAAAATAATAAAAAAAAGGAGAGTGGAAATATTGGTGTGTGGGTTAGTCCTAAATTGAGAGAAAATTAACAAAATGTTAATTTCCTGTTAAGAAAAATCAAAACAAGGTTGTTTTGACCCCTTTATTTCTAATCCAGGCGTTAAGATTGATGTTAACAATGTGAATATCTTGAATTTACCCCTTTATTTCCACTCCAGGCATGAATAATTCTTAATTAAGGGGGATTAAACAAAAAACATTGTTAATAACAAAAAAACCTCTAGGCATGGGCTAGGCAGTCAATCTTAACAAACTCACTTGTTAACAAACATTCTTGGATCAGTTGAACTGTTAACATTTGATCCTTAAGATCTCAAAGATGGCAAAAAAAAGAATTAGAATAGATATGGAAGACTCTGATGGAGCTAAATATGATATTAAACTAGAAGGTAATGTTACTAGAGAAAAGGTACTCAAAATCTTCGAAATGATGGACTTAATGAATATTGAAGAAGAAACACAAACACCAAACATGGATTCCACAGGTTCTAAAATCTGGCATATTGTTGACAAATTCTTCCCAATGGGCAAATTTACATCCACAAATATTCTTGAAAAATATGAAGATGAACTAAATGAACCAATCAAACTTAGTGTAATCTCAACATATTTGTCAAGATTTTCTTCAAAAGGCAAGGTAAATAGAATACGAACAGGCAGAGAATGGACATATCAAACCATCAAAATACCTCAAAAACAACAATAATTACTAAGAAATGGTGATTTTTCTTACAACTAATGTGTCATTTTCAAGCATTAATTTGACATATTCTCCTTTTTGAACATCCATGTACTTTCTAAACTGTTTAGGGATTGAAATTGTTCCAGCAGATGTTATTTTTACCAGGACTTCATTATCTTGTACTGACATATTGTTATTATGATTTAATAATATATATAATTTATTAAAATTATTAATTTATAATTAATTAAAAAACATGATTATCTCTAAATAAAATACCTCAAAAACAATTGAAGAAATAATTCTCTTTCTTACAAACTATCAATCTTTTCCAACACTATAATCCCTTGATTTTAAATTAAAAATGGACATATCAAACCATCAAAATACCTCAAAAAATAGACAATTAAAATCTGAAAAATTTCTAAACCGTTGTTGGATTAATTTGAATTTCTTCAACCCTTGAAATTCCTTTCTCGGTAATTGAATAAGTATAAGGTTTGGATTCGGTATTCCTTTGAACATACCCTTCTTCAAACAATTTCTTCATTAATCTTGAAGTATGCTCTCTACTCTTCTTTAATGTGATTTGTATATCACGTGATGTCATGACATTGTTTGTGATTAGATGTAACACATGATTTGTTGGGTTTGAGTAATCAATATTTGGTGTTTTAGGCGTTAAATTTGGTTTTTCAACCACAACTTCGGATTGGGGCTCTTCTTTAATGGATTGTTTTTCCAAAACATTATTTTTTGCTAATTTTTCTAAAAATTGTTTTAATTCCAAGTTAGGATCCTCCACTTTCTCCTCAATTCCTTGTATTTCGATGGCATCTAGGCGTATTTTCATATCAATTAACTGTCTTTCATAATACTCTAAACGCTCTAATTGTGATACTTCAGTAATCTCATTTTTAGATTTAATGAATGGTCTTACTTTGAAGTAGGCATATAATCCACCCAAACCTATCAAAAATGCAGCAATCACACTTAAAATCACTTCAGGTTCAGGAATTTCTACTAACATCACAGATTTGATGCCTACATCGTGATTTATTGTGATTGAACAATATTTTTTCACACTTTAGATTAACAATCTCACATGTATTATCACAAACTTATCATTTTAGAGAAGAACAACTTAATCACAACTATCACATATTACACGACTGACGTACGAGCCTATCTATCACACTTATCACTTCTTCTTCCCTTTCTGGGAAAATATCACTATCATTAATCACATTAACCTGCTCAGAGAGTTTAGATATCACATCAATATCATCAGGCAAAAGTATGCCTAAAGCACGAAAAAGGATAATTGTATAGTATAATCCAATTAATTTCTCTCTAGATTGTCCAACTTGCCTATAATACGCACCTTTTGAAATTGAAAACTTAGATTCTTGAATATCCTTCTGATTTAAAATAATTTCAATTTGTCGCTCTGTAAATAGTGAATTTTTGATGATTTCACTAATAATATTGTTAAAATTAGATCCCTTAAACTCTGACATAGCTATACAAATCTGTATACACCTATTCCAATTAAACTTTAAAGAGACACATACAGACATACTTTATGGCTGGAAATAAGGTAGAATCATTCCTAAAATCTGAATTAAAAAAGAAAAATGCGTTATTGTTTGTATTAATCGATTCTGAAGTGTCAAATTTGGAGGAATCAAACAAACTTGCTAAGGATGTTGAAAAAATTGGTGCTTCAGCAATTTTGGTTGGTGGTTCATCTGCAACTGATCAGATTGAAATGGCTCAAGTAGTAAAAGGCATCAAACAAGGTATCAAAATTCCAATTATCTTATTTCCAGGAAATGTTACAGGTGTTGTTCCTGATGCTGATGCAATTTTGTTTAGTTCATTAATGAATTCAGAGAATCCATATTTTATCACACAAGCTCAAGCATTAGGTGCCCCAAGTGTTCTGAAATTCGGATTAGAACCACTCCCAACTGCTTATTTGGTAATTGGAGATGGAACATCTGCTTGGTTTGTTGGTGCGGCCCGTGGAATTCCATTTGAAAAACCAAAAATTGCTGCTGCATATTCACTGGCAGCACAATTCCTTGGAATGAGATTTGTATATTTGGAAGCAGGTTCTGGTGCAAAAACAAATGTTACTCCTGAAATGGTTCAAACTGTCAGACACGCATTTAATGGATTTTTAATAGTTGGTGGAGGCATTAAAGATGTCAAGACAGCTCAAAGCTTAGTTGAAGCAGGAGCTGATGCATTGGTAATTGGTACTTTCCTTGAAAAAGGAGGAAGTATCAAAAAACTTGAAGAGATAGCAAAAGCAATTCAAAGAAGTAAGTAATAATATTGAATTATGTCTGAAAATGACGCAATTTCTCGTATTAGCGGTATTAAGATGCCTGATTATTATCTTAATTATTATTCAAATCTCTCCGATGAAACTATCACTATTTTTGAGAATGCAGCAGCTGCAAAAGCAAGCTTATTTGACTCATCAGCCATAATTGAGCCTAAAATTGCGTTTGATTTAGCAGATAGAGTTGCAAAAATGCACGATATTGATATTTCCAGCCCACTTAGAGAACTACTAAAAATTCATGGAAAAGAACTTTCTGCCTTAATGCTTTCAAAAGAAATTGCTCTAGGGAAATATACTCTTCCAAATTCCTCTTTAGAAGAAAAATTAGATCTAGCTGTTCGTGTAGGATTAGCAATTGTAACTGAAGGAGTTACTATTGCCCCATTACAAGGTATTAGTGAAATTAAGATAAAGAAAAACAAAGATGGAACTGAATATCTTTCAGTTTCAATTGCAGGACCAATGCGTTCAGCAGGTGGAACAGAATCTGCAGTAACTATGCTAATAGCTGATCATGTTAGAAAAGCAGTTGGTCTAACAAAATTTCAAGCTAATTCATTTGATGATGAAACAGGTAGATTTGTAGAAGAACTACGAATCTATGAAAGAGAAGCTAGTAGTTTTCAATTTCATATTTTGGATGAAGATATTATCCATGTTATTTCTAACCTTCCAGTTGAATTGGATGGTGTTGATACTGATCCATATGAAGTTGTAAACCATAAAGGCATGACTCGAATTAAAACTGATAGGGTTAGAGGAGGCGCTCTACGTGTTTTAAATGATGGATTAATTGGAAGATCCAAAAAACTTCTCAAAAGAATTGAATTGTATAATCTAGATGGTTGGGAATGGCTTAATGATTTGAAAGGGGCAGTACAAACAGGAGACAATCAAGAGGACGCTGCTGCTAAAAGAATGCGTGAGGTAATTACAGGCAGATCAGTACTATCCATGCCTAACAAATTAGGTGGATTTCGGTTAAGATATGGGAGAGCATGTAATACTGGTTTTGCAGCAGTTGGAATACACCCAGTAATTGCAGAAATTCTTGATCATACTATAGCTGTAGGAACTCAAATCAAAATTGATCTTCCAGGTAAAGGTGCAACAGTTGCGTTTGTTGATTCAATTGATACCCCAACAGTTCGTCTGAATAATGGAAATGTTGTAAAAATTAGAGATGTAAAACATGGATTAGAAATAAAAAATGAAATTGAAAAAATACTTCATCTAGGAGATATTTTAATTACATTTGGAGATTTTCTTGAAAACAATGCTCAACTCATACCATCTGGATATGTTGAAGAATTTTGGATTGAAGAACTAAAACAAAAGATCCAAAAATATGAGCCTGAAGATACACTTCTAAGTCAATTTTTGAGTAAAATTCCGACAATTGATGATGCAATAAAAATTTCTCTTGATTTCCAAATACCACTTCATCCACAATATCTGTATTTTTGGGATATGATCTCTTCTAAAGAACTCAGTAAACTCTTGGAACCAAAAAATCTCAATGAAACATCCATTGAATATTCAATTGAATCTAAAAAAATTCTTGAAAAGTTGGGCACTCCTCATAAAATTGAAAATGAAATTATAATTTTAGAAGAACAAGAAGCTAAAATTTTCTATAATCTTTTGTTTAGGAAAAAACCAATTATCAATAATTCATCAGTTCCAAAAATTATATCAGAATCATCTGGAATACAAATCAGAAATAAATTCTCAACATCAATTGGAGTTAGAATTGGAAGACCTGAAAAAGCAGCACCTAGGCAAATGAAACCTCCATCCCACATTCTATTTCCTGTAAGTGATAAAGGCGGTCCAACCAGAGATCTTCTAAAAGCATCAAGAAAAGAGCATTTTTTTGCCAAAATATTCAACAGGCATTGTAATCAATGTAATGAACCATCTATTGGAATCAAGTGCTTAAAGTGTGGCACAAAAACTGTAATTACTTACAGATGTTTTTACTGTAGAGATATCCTTGAAGAACCATTTTGTGAAAAATGTAAACGTAAAGCACCATCGTTCTCAGAGAGAAAATTCCCACTAAAAGAAAAACTACGTTCAGCTCAAGAAAAAATGGGATTACGTGCTAAAGAACCCTTTAAGGGAGTAAAGGAATTAATCAGTCAAGACAAGATTGCAGAACCTCTTGAAAAAGGGCTTGTACGACAAAACTTTGGTCTAACAGTTTTCAAAGATGGAACTGTAAGATTTGATGCAACAAATTCTCCACTTACTCAATTCAAACCATCATGGATTGGAACATCCATAGAAAAACTAAGGGAATTAGGTTATTCTCATGATATTGAAGGAAAACCAATTGAAAATCTGAATCAGACCATTGAACTTCGTATGCAAGATGTGATTATTCCTTTTGAAAGTGGGAGATATCTTGTTTCAACTTGTAAATACATTGATGTCTTATTAGAGAAATTTTATGGAAAATCTTCATTTTATAACGTAAAGAACATTGAAGATCTTCTTGGCCATTTGATTATTGGATTAGCTCCACATACTTCTGTTGGAATTGTAGGAAGAATAATTGGATATACTGAAACTCATGTTTGTTTTGCAACTCCAAATTGGCATTCAGCAAAAAGAAGAGATGCAGATGGTGATGCAGACTCAATCATGCTTTTAATGGATAGCCTTCTAAATTTCTCAAGACAATTTCTTTCAGATAGAATTGGTGGATTAATGGATGCACCATTACTTATTCAACCATTAGTATTGCCACATGAATCCCAACCTCAAGCACATAATCTTGAGGTAACAAAACTACTTCCTCTAGAATTCTTTGAATCTACTCTTCAATCAGAAAAAGCATCAAATGTAAAATCAGTAGAAATTGTAGAATCACGAATTGAAACTGAAAGACAATTTTATGATTATTTCTTTACACACAAAACTTCATCATTAACTACTTCTAAATCACGCAGTGCATATTCCACACTTGGCTCAATGCTTGATAAATTCGATATGCAAGTAAGAAATGCTGAATTAATTGATGCAGTAAATACATCAGAAATTGTTTCAAATGTAATCTCCACACATCTTGTACCTGATTTAATGGGAAATCTGAGAGCATATGCCAGACAAAGTTTTAGATGCACTAGTTGTGGAAAATCATATCGTCGAATGCCTCTAATTCAAACCTGTACTTGCTCTCATAAACTAATTCCTACAATCACTAGAGGTTCTGTAGAAAAATATCTAAAACTTGCAAAAAGGCTTGTTGAAAAATATGATGTTGGTGAATATCAAAAAGGAAGAATACATGCACTCTCAGATGAGATAGAATTAGTATTTGGTAAAAGTAAAGGAGATCAACAACTCCTTACTGATTATTCCTAAAAATTATCTTAGTTTGACATATTCGTAAGCACCTAATTTATTATCAAAACAGAATTTTACTTTTTGATAATCTTTTCTCAAGAATTTTACTTTTGATAGAATCTTCTTTGGATCTTTTTTCTCAATTACAACTTGCTTAATGAAAGAAGCAATTTCTTGCATTTCAGATTTTTTCATTCCAAGTCTAGTAATTTCTGAAACTCCTAATCGTATTCCTCCTGGATGGAAATAATTCCTTCCAGCCTTAATATCGCCTGGAATAAGTTGTCTATTTACAATAATGTTAGCTTTTTCTAAATCTGCTTCAACTTTACCTCCATCAGAATAATCTAAAACATTGACTGCAATTTGATGTGATTGAGTAAACCCTCTACTTTCTCCTAACACTTTGAATCCTTCATCGCTTAATGCATCAGCCAATAACTTTGCATTTTTTATAACTTGTACAGCATAATCTTTTCCATATTCTAGAGCTTCTGCAAATGCAACTGCTTTTCCTGCCATATGATGAATATGATGACTACTTGTAAGACCTGGGAATGTTGCTTTTTTAATTACCTCTTCATGTTCTTTAGAACCTAAAACAAGTCCACCTTGTGGACCAAACAATGTTTTGTGAGTACTCATTGTCATTGTATCTGCACCTTCACGTAAAGGATCTTGGAATTTACCTCCTGCTATTAATCCTGCAACATGAGCTGCATCATAATTGATATGCATATCATAACTTTTTAGAAAATCTGATAATTCTTTGACAGGATGTGGAAATAAGAATAATGAACCACCAAACATTGCCATCTTTGGGAGACGATTTTCTTTTTTTAGTTCTTTTACTTTTTGTTTTGTTTTATCTACATCAATTGTCATTTCTTGAGCGTCAAATGGATAAAACTCAATTTCTAATCCATGAACCAATCCTGCAGTTCCAGAATGTTCTTTTTTCCCATGGGAAATATGTCCACCTGCAGGAATAGAAGGTGCTAACATCACATCTCCTGGATTTGTAAAAGCAGAATATACTGCTAGATTTGCAACAACTCCAGAAATTGGACGTACATCAGCAAATTTTGCTTTGTACAATTTTTTAGCTAATTTCATACATTCAAACTCTACATCATCAATGTAGACACATCCAGCATACACTCTTTCTCCAGGCCAACCTTCAGCGTATCTGTTACCAAAATCAGAAATAATTGCCTCACGTACAGCTGGACTTGGAACATTCTCACTTGCAATCAATGGAATTGAATTTTCAAACCATTTGTGGTGTTCCTTTAATTTTGTAAAAATATTATTGTAAGCTTCCTTATTTTGTGATTTAGCCATAATTTGAGACTAAATTTTCCCAATTTAAAAACACCGATAATTTGAAAATATTTTCATTTATTGATCTGGAAGGTATAAAAGGGGAATCTGGAGTTTTTGCAACTATGGGTATGCAAGCAACATCAAAAGGAAATATGCCTGTTGTTCTTCTTAAAGAAGGTGGATCAGAAACTAAAGGTCGTGATGCACAAAAGAATAACATTGCTGCCTGTAAAATCGTTTCAGAAATTGTTCATACCAGCCTAGGTCCACGAGGAATGGATAAAATGCTCGTTGATTCGTTAGGTGATGTTACTATTACAAATGATGGTGCAACCATCTTAAAGGAAATTGATGTTCAACACCCAGCAGCAAAAATGCTTGTTGAGATTTCAAAAACTACAGATAATGAAGTAGGAGATGGAACAACTTCTGCTGTTGTTTTAGCAGGAAGTTTACTGGAACAAGCTGAATCATTAATTGATCAAGATGTTCATCCAACAATCATTGTTGATGGTTACAGAAAATCTGCAAAAAAGGCAAAACAATTCCTTCAAAGTATTGCAGATACAATTTCTGCAAATGATAGAAATATTCTTACTAAAATTGCAAAAACTTCAATGCAAACTAAACTTGTTAGAAAAGATTCTGATCAACTAGCAGAAATAATTGTGAAAGCAGTTCTTGCTGTTTCAGAAAGAGACACCGATACCTATGATGTTGATATTGATGATATCAAAGTAGAAAAGAAAGCAGGTGGTTCTATCAAAGATTCTATGATTATTCAGGGAATTGTTCTAGACAAAGAAATTGTTCATGGAGGCATGCCTAAAAAAATTAGTGGTGCAAAAATTGCTTTAATTAACACTGCATTAGAAATCAGCAAGACTGAAACTGATGCAAAAATTAACATTTCAAATCCTCAACAACTAAAATCATTTTTAGATGAAGAAAATAGAATGCTAAAAACAATGGTAGACAAAGTAATTGGTTCTGGTGCAAATGTAGTTCTTTGTCAAAAAGGACTTGATGACATGGCACAACATTATCTAGCAAAGGCTGGAATTATTGCAGTTAGAAGAATTAAAGAAAGTGATCTTACAAAACTTGCAAAAGCAACAGGTGCTAGAATTGTAACAAACCTAGATGATCTATTTGAGAAAGATTTAGGTAGTGCAGAACTTGTTGAAGAAAGAAAAATTGAAGAAGACAAATGGGTATTTGTAGAGGGATGTAAACATCCAAAATCTGTAACTTTACTTTTACGTGCAGGTTCTCAAAGAGTAGTAGATGAAGTTGAACGTTCTGTTCATGATGCACTTATGGTTGTTAAAGATGTAATTGAAAAACCTCAAATCGTCGCAGGCGGCGGTGCTCCTGAAACTTTTGCTGCAACTAAACTTAGAAGTTGGGCAAAATCTCTTGAAGGAAGAGAACAACTAGCTGCTGAAAAATTTGCTGATGCTTTAGAATCAATTCCATTAACTTTAGCTGAAAATGCTGGAATGGATCCAATTGACACACTTACTATTCTTCGTTCAAAACAACAGAAAGGAGAAAAATGGACTGGAATTGATGTTATGAAAGGCAAGATTGCTAATATGAAATCTAGTGATATTATTGAACCACTTGCAGTCAAACTTCAAATTGTATCTGCATCTGCAGAAGCTGCATGTATGATTCTTAGAATTGATGATGTTATTGCTACCCAAAAATCTGGTGGTGGACCACCTGGTGGCGGAGAAGGAGGAATGCCACCTGGAATGGGTGGAATGGGCGGAATGCCTGGAATGCCACCTGGAATGGGTGGAATGCCTGATATGGGCGGAATGATGTAAGTAATTTTTAAAAAAATTATTTTAAAAAGTTTAATCAATTATTATATTTACAAAACAACTACATCTATGAACAAAAAAGAAGATTTCTTAGAACTGGATTTTCTATAATTATAGTTTCATTACATCTTTAAATTTTCAAAAAGTGTTTAGACATCAAAATACAAATAAAATTCGTGAGGATGTGGTCTGATTGCAATCTCACGTTGATCTCTTCTTTCTAATTCTATAATTTTGTCAATAACATCATTTGTATAAATTGGTAAAAGGAATTTTCTATCACTCTCTAATTCATCTAAAGCTTCACTAAGATTTCTTGGAAGGACACCAATTCCTCTTTTAGCCCTATCAGATTTTGTCATCTTGAAAATATCTTCATTAACTGGTTCTCCAGGATCCATTTTCTTTTTGACCCCATCCATTCCAGCAGCTGTTACTGCAGCAAATACAAGATATGGGTTTGATGAAGGATCAGGAGCTCTAAATTCTAATCTTTTAAGATTTGAATATTGCTTACCTGTTAGATGTTTTGGAACTCTAACAATAGCTGAACGATTTCCTGAACTCCATGCAATATATGCTGGAGCCTCGTATCCTGGAACTAATCTATGATATGAATTAGTTGTAGGATTACAAATTGCAGATAATGCTTTTGCGTGATTAATAATTCCGCCACAGAAATATCTTCCAAGTTGGCTTAACTCAATTTCATCATCTGGATCATAAAATGCATTTTCCTTTCCTTTCCATAAACTAACATTAACATGCATTCCAGAACCTGAATCCATTGCAATTGGTTTTGGCATCATTGTTGCAACTTTTCCATATTTTTGTGCGACATTTCTAATTACATACTTGTAAGATTGTGCAGCATCTGCTGCATTTGTCATATGATCATATTTGATATCAATTTCACATTGTCCTGCAGTTGCAACTTCATGGTGATGATTATCACACAAAATTCCAAAATTCTTGTTAAGAATATTTACACATTCATTTCTATATGGTGTAAGAGTATCAGCTGGCGTACTTGGATAGTACCCTTCTTGTAATCCCATTGGATATCCATCTCCATCATTACTCCATGGGGCTTCTTTAGATTCAATTGAATATGATTGTCCTTTGTATGGAGTTAGAACATCCCAATGTACTTTATCAAAAACAAAAAACTCTACTTCTGGACCCCATGTACTAAAATCAAATCCCTGAGATTTGACAAACTTCTCCGCATTTTGAGCAATACCTCTAGGATCTCTAGATAATCTTCCTCTATTTTCTCCCCAATAAACATCACAAAGAAGTCTTGCTGTTTTATTTTCTGTCAACCAAGGGATAATTGCAAATGTATTTGGATCAGGTTTTAAGAGTAAATCTGAATCATCAATACTGGTAAATCCAATAATTGATGAACCATCTAATTTTGGTAATCCATCACGCATTTGTTCAGGTGTAAATGTATCTGCAGAAATTGTGGTATGATGAAAATGACCTGTTAATCCAGTAAATTGTAGATCGATAAACTGAATACTTTCATGTTGAATTCGCGAGAAAACTTCCTCTGGTGAGTATGTAACTTGGATTGCTTTACCGTGACTTACTTTATAGGGCAATTTTTGTACTTCAATCAAACACAAATACATCCAGCATTTAAGGATTAGGTAAGATATGTCAGAAGCAAACCAAATCACTATCAACTCTTTACATGATACAGTACTACGGGAAACTGAAGAAACCTCCCTATTGGAAATTAACCAAAATTATTACAGGAATCTATCTGATTTTATAGGAAATCTAAAAAAACAAGAATTCGATGGTGTTGAAAATAAAATCAAAGATACTATGATTGAGATGGCAAGTGAATTGGCATCATTGTTAATCCACATTAGATTAGATAAAATTTTTAAATTAAATGATATTGAGATTGGAAATCTTTTAGACGAAGAAAAATTCATTTTAGATTCCCAGGAAGAACAACAAGAAAGAAGTGAGATGGTTCTTTCTGCAACCATTAATGGAAAATCAAAATTCCTAGAATCTTTAGCCCAAAATCATAAAACAAAGAAAATTGTCATTAGATTTCTTAATGAAGTCGATGAAATTGTAGGTTCTGATTTGGAAAAATATGGTCCATTCAAAACTGAAGACATAGCCACTATTCCATATGAAAATGCTCAAGCATTAATTGCCAAAAATATTGCAACAAAGGTTCGTTGGGAAGATTAGATAGAAATTATACCTATTATTTTCATTAAATATGTCTCATACAGGTGTTGACGTAATTGATTTTCTCTTTTATACAATTTATCCTGTAATTGGAATTTTTATTGTAGAGGCAATTAGCAGACTATTCAAAGTTCCAAAATGGATTAAATTGTGGACACAAGCTATTGTCTCGATTGGTTTTGGTATTTATTATTGGTTCATTTTACCTGCACCTCAAAATTTTCCATTAACTGCAATGGTAATGTTTGCATTAGCTATTGCATTAATCTATCAAGGGAGACGTGCAAAAATTTCTCCTGAAAAAAGCCCTTACTAATTTTTAAATCTACTAAACATTCGTTTGAAAACATTTGGTTTATCTCTACCCCCATCTCTAATCACTTTCTTTTCCCCAAATCTTCTTGCTCTAATTTGGGTTAGTTTTACACATCTATGTTCTTCAGGTAATCTATGTTCTGCACAAAATGGGTCCTTACAATAATTACAATGAAAAGGCATATCCGTTAAATCACCACAATATGCACATTTTTCTAATTCCATGATTTAATTAATCACTTTTATTTTATAAAGATAATATTTTTTGTTAATAGTCTAAACGTTTTTACGATGATTAGATTTAACGCGATTAAATGATTAAAGATAAAGTTGCAATAATTACAGGAGCAAGTAGTGGAATTGGATTTGCAACTGCTTTAGCACTATCAAAAGCAGGTGCTAAAGTTGCTATTGGTGCAAGACGAGTAGATAAATTGGAAGCTCTTGCAAAACAAATTTCTGATAATGGTGGGGAAGTTTTTTTCCAAAGATTAGATGTAACTCAAAGAGAAGAATGTGAAAATTTTGCTAAAGCAGTTTTGGAAAAATGGAATTCTATTGATATTTTAGTAAACAATGCAGGGCTTATGCCTTTGAGTTTCTTCAAAAGCCTAAAGGTAGATGAATGGGATAGGATGATTGATGTGAATATTAAAGGTGTTATGTATTCTACTGGGGCTGTAATTACTCACATGAAAGAAAAAAAATCTGGTCATATTGTAAATCTTTCATCAGTAGCTGGGAGAATAGTATTTCCTTCTGGTAGTGTTTATTGTGCAACAAAACATGCAGTTGCAGCATTTAGTGAAGGATTACGACAAGAATTCAGTGTTCGTTCGAACATTAGAGTTACTAGTATTGAACCAGGTGTTGTAGCTACAGAACTTAATGATACAATTACAGATGAATCATTGAAAGGCTTTGTAGAGAATACAAAAAAGATGGAAGCATTACACGCAGAAGATATTGCAAATGCAATATTGTATGCAGTTGATTCACCCTCTTATGTTAATGTAAATGAGATTTTAATTAGACCAACAACCCAAGAACGATAAATTGTCTGACATTCCTCATGTTGTAATTTTGGGAGGTGGTTTTGGTGGACTTTCTAGTGCAAATGAATTAAGGAATTCTCTATCTTCTTCACAAGTAAAAATCACTGTAATAGACAAAAAAGATTGGTTTATGGTAGGATTTGCAAAATTATGGATAATAAATGGAACAAGAACTTTTGAAAATTCAACTGGTTCATTAACTGGATTATTACAAAAAGAAATTAATTTCATCAAAGATGAAATCATCGAAATTAATATACAAAATAAAAATATTAAAACTAAATTACAAAATATCTCGTTTGATTTTTTAATTATTTCTACAGGAGTAATTTTAGCTCCACAAAAAATCCCTGGATTAGTGGAAAATGGATTTAATCTATATGATCACAATCAACTATTAGAAATTCGTAACAAACTTGAAAGTATAGAGTCTGGAAAAATAGCAATCTCGATAATGGGGATGCCTTACAAATGTCCACCAGCACCATTTGAGGCTAGTTTACTAATAGATTCTATGCTTAGAAAACGTGGTGTACGAGATTCTGTGGAAATTGATTTTTACAGTCCAGCTCCTATAACTTTACCAGCAGCAGGTGCTGAAATAAGCAAAAAAATTCTTGAACTTGTAAATGCTGAAAAAATTACTTTTCATAATTCATGTAAAATAAAATCTGTTGAATCAAAGAAACTAATTTTTGAAAACAGTGAAGCAGATTTTGATTTACTTTTAGCTATTCCTCCTCATATTGCACCAAAAATAATCTATGATTCTGGTTTAGCAAAAAGCCCTGGATTTATCCCAATTGATAGGGATTGTAAAACTTCTTTTGAAAATATCTTTGCTATAGGTGATGTAACTGCCTTAAGTGCAGGAGAAAATTTGGTAGTTCCAAAAGCAGGAATATTTGCAGAAGGTGAAGGAATTACAGTTGCTAAAAATATTATTTCAAAAATTCAATTAAAAGAAGAGACTGCATTGTTTGATGGAAATGGTGGATGTTTCATTGAATCAGGTCGAGATTCTGCTGCTGTTCTTCAAGTAGACATGTTTTCACACTCAAGACCCTCAACAAATCTTTCAGAATTATCCTCTGATAATCTATCTAAAAAGAAAGAATTTGAAAAAGAGCGATTATCAAAATGGTTATAATTTTTCATCAGTGTCTTTTTCTTTTGTAAGATGCTCTAAAATAGCTCTTACCTCAACTCCTAATTCTTGATTATTTTTCGAGAGATTAAGTTTTTCAGGAATATCGTTTTTAAATTCTGCATCTTCTAATTCGATACTTCTTTTCTGGACACAATCAAGATGATTTTCTCCAGTTGCAGAAATTTTGTGACAAATACTACAAATTTTCATAATTGTACTAATTAAAACGACGATTTAATAATTTCATTTTGTCTTTTTGTGACAAGGGATCGTCGTCTAGCTTGGTATGATACTAGTCTGGGGGACTAGTGGTCGCAGGTTCAAATCCTGCCGGTCCCATTACAATCAATTCCTCTTAAAAAAAATGGATTATTTTTGAAAATTTAGCCTAATTTCTCAAAATTAAAATTTTGAATTATTTGCGATGTTATAATTTTAAAATTTTTAATAATTGCTCAAAATTTTCTTGGGATTTTTCTTGTTTGTATTGTTTTAAAGCATTAATGATTTTTTCTTTAGGTGGATTTTTGTAAATTTTTTGAGTTTTTCTTGCAATTCCTGAACCAACAAAAAATGCTTGAGTAATTGATGTAACATTTGATGGTCTTCTTTTAGTACTTGAACTCTCAAAATCAATCAAAGTAGATTTTGTTTTTCCTACAATCACATGTTTTGATACATTACTTAATTCACCATGATCAAAACCTAATCTATCTAATTTGTAACAATCTTGAAGAATTTTTTTAATTGTAAATTTTAATTTTTTTGCACTACCTACACCTTTTAACAAATTTACCCAATCACTAATTTTCTCCCCTTCAATGTATTCCATTACCAGAAAATTTTTACTAACTGCAAACATTTTTGGTCCAACATCAACTGAATTTACCAATTTTAGTAAAATTGATTCATTTTTCATATCTTTTCTTTGCGAATCAGTTCTTCTAATTTTTAGAGCAACCTGTTTGTTTCCTTTTTTTGCAAGAACAACCACACCAACATACCCTTTTCCCAAAATTGCTAATTTTCCAAGTGTTGTAGGACCTGTTAGTAAAATAGATTTTATTTTTAATTTTTCTAATTCATTAATCCTTGATTTTATTTGACGATTAGTAGCTTTTGGGTATCCAAGAATTTGAGAATAAGGTTCCTCAGAAAATTTCTTAATTGAAATAAAGGATTGTGCCATCTGTTGAAATCAATTCACTTGCTTCCTCTTTTATTGATTTACTCAAATTTTTACTTCCCACAGAAACCTTAAACCCTCTTTTAAAATCATTTAGAAGGCCTTTTGGCACGCCTGTTTGAAGGTCATTTTTCAGAAAATCTGTCAAGAACTTGGCAGCTTCTGTATGTTTTCTTTTTTCAAGCGAAATTATTTTTCCATTACCTCCAATCCACATTAATTCAGTATTTTTAAGATTTTTAGAAATGAAACTTTTTGAACTACCTTCTCTGAAAAAATCTGGTCCATTCTTTGAATATATTTGAGTAATCTTTGTGGATTCTAAAAAGAATAAGAGATATGCTTCTTTTCTTTGATCCGTATATGATTTATTTCTCAGTACTGTAAATCCATTCAATTCTAGTTGTGTAGTCAATGATGATGCAGCTCTTTTAATTTGCCCCCATATTATATCGGGACTTCTCATCTTAAAATCAAATTTCAATACTAACAAATTTTCCCAATATTTTTTTGATACTTTAGATTTTGTATTTTTGAATAAGGCCATTTTTGGTTTTTCCTTAAATGCTCTAGAAACAAGAACAAACTTTCCAATATTTTCATCAGAAATTGCAGCAGCTAAATTTCTATTATCGTCAATAGGATCTATGATAACTATAGATGTTTCAAATTTCTTTGAAGTTTTTCCAATAATTTGTTTTTCTTTAATCACAGAAATTGATTTTATAAGATTTTCAAAACTTTTAAAATTTAGAATTAACACTTCTGAAACATACCCACTAAATCCATGTTTTGCCATTTCTGCCCCATAGATTTTATTTGATTTTAAAAATGTCTTTAGTATTCTTACTTCATTTCTCATTTTTGGTGTCAATGATTTTTTCATGAATTTTGTATGAAATGGTGATCTATCTGCTGCACTTTTCCATTCACCAACTTTAACATCATAAAACGGCACAACATTGATTTTTGTATCTTTGATTTTAGCCTCAACATATGGATGTTCAGAATATCTTACATATGGAGAGAATTTTTTTAATGATTCAAACCCAATCTTTCTTGAAATTTGCTCAAATTTTTCTTCTGTTGTAGATTTTTTAAATCTAACAAAAATATCTACATCTGCATCTTTTGATAACCAAGTACCTTTTGCAAATGAACCTCCAAATTCTAAACCAATTACTTCAGGAAATTTCTTGATCTCTTTTTCAACTAAATTGAATGCTAATTCAGCAATTTGGCCTTTTGATTTTTCTATAGTTTTTGATGGAATAACTGTTTTAGAAATTTTAGAAATTATTTGGTTCATTTTATCGCGTTTATCTCCTCTAAATCTGAATATATTGGTCCATTTGGTGTTAATTCACTTTTTTTCAACTTAATACTTGTTATTTCTTGTATTCCAAAATCCATTGTTTTGTAATCTTCCAATTCTTTAGTAATGTCACTCACCTTCTTTTTAATTCTAAATACTGTGATATGAGGTTTGAATGCTTTATCTGGAAAAAATCCTAATGGCTCTAATGATTTTTGAATTTTTTTTGATAATTGAATTAACAAGTTACCTCCATTTTCATCTGTACCCACCCAAATTATTCTAGGGAATTTTAGTTTAGGAAATACGCCTATTCCTTTCAAATTAACATTAAAATTTGAAAATTCAATTGTATGCAAAGCTTTGATAATTTTTTGTAGTGTTTCTCCTGAAATTTCACCTAAAAATTGCAGTGTAAAATGTAAATTTCTTAATTGCACTGGTTTCACATCAAAATGAATTTCTTTTTGGAATTTTTCAATTGAATTGATTACATTTTCATTTGAAATTTCAATTGCTACAAAAGTTCGCATTATAACATTTTTTGAAGTATCTTTATAATAATTTCCGGTAACTTCATAGACGAGCCTTTTTTTTGATATGTATTGACAAAACTAATTGTATGCCTTACAGGAATGCCTGGAGCAGGGAAATCAACTATTGCTGAAGGATTGAAACCTAAAGGATACGATATTGTCAATATGGGTAATGCTGTTCGAGAAGAAGCAAAAAAAAGAAATCTAGAATCTACAAGATCAAATCTTGGAAAACTAATGTTAGATCTTAGAGAAAAAAATGGTCCTGGAGCAGTTGCAGAATTAGTAAAACCCAAAATAAAATCTTCAACATCACATGTAATTTTAGTTGATGGAGTAAGATCAAATGATGAAATCCAAGTACTTAGAAAATTTGGTATTGTTAAATTATTAGCAATTCATGCATCAACTGATACAAGATTTGATTTTTTACAAAAAAGAGGAAGGTCAGATGATCCTCAAACAAAAGAACACTTTGAAGAAAGAGATACTAGAGAATTAGGAGTTGGAATTAGTAACTCAATTGCTTTGTCTGATTATGCAATTTCCAATATTGGATTAACAAAAGATGAACTAATAGAATCAGCATTTAAAATAATTCAAAGTTGGGTAGAATGAAAATTCCAAATATTAATTGTAAAATAGAAATGTTTTGTTCAGTTAATCCTTCTGAAGATCCAACAAAAATTATAAAATCAATTTCACACATTTTTCCAAATTCAGAAATTAAAAATGAAAATTTCTTAATCAGTGCACATTCAAAAGATCTTCATTCTTTTGAAAAAATCTATGAAACAATTCATTCTAAAAAATCTCAAAAAACTTATACACGAAATCTTGAAAATAATTTAGAAAACAATTCAACATGGTTTTATCTAAATAAACAAGCAGCATATGTTGAACAAGTTGCAATATGTGAAGAAGCAGAGGAATCTCCTTTGGGACCAATTAAAGTAATTTTGACATCATCAAATATTGATGGAATAATTGATTGGATAGTTTTTGATGATTAAAATTAGTTAAGAAAATTCACTCATTTTTGATTATTTTTTTTAGTTCGAGTCTAAAATCAATTTTTTTACATTAATGTATAATGTTGATAAAACTAGGCATAATTGGAACTTTTTTGATATTAGGAGGCATGATGTTCTCAACAGAGATTTCCACATTATTCCCAAATACTTCTGCATCATTGATAGATTCTTTGAAAAGTGATATGAATTACCTCAATGAAAAAGTAAGTGGTTCAGCTGGAGAGCGTCTAGATACCTCTATTGATAAAATTGTCGAAAATGTTAGTGATAATGTCTATGAAGGAATAACAGAAACTGGAGATAAGCTTGTTGAGGAAGTTAATNNGAAGTTAATGGAACAATTTCTCAAGGAATAACAGAAACTGGAGAGAATCTTAAAAATGGAATTTTACAATCTCATGAATCTTCTCAAGAAATTATTACAGATGAAATTTTTAATTTAGATTTGATAAATAATATCTTGAATTAATTAATCTCAAATTTTTCTTTAAACAATGAAAGAATTTTTGGTAATACATTTGCACTAGTGTCATTTATTGTTAAATCCATTTCTGATGACATTTCAGTTTTTTCTGGATTAATTTCAATCAAATATGCATTATTTTGTTTTGCATAGATTGGTAAAGTATTTGCAGGTGATACGACAAGGGATGTTCCTACAATGATCATTATATCACACTGACTTGCTTGAATCATTGCATGCTTCCATACATCTTCTTGTAAAGATTCTCCAAACCAAACAACATCCGGTCGAAGTATATTCCCACATTTACATAAAGGAGGAATCTCAGAAAACTTAGTTATTATTTCATCTCTAAAATCACATACTGTACATTTAATTTTTACAATGCTTCCATGTAATTCTAATACTTCAGAACTACCTGCTTTTTGATGAAGTCCATCAATATTTTGTGTTAAAATTACAACTTTTGCATATTTTTCAAGATCTGCAATTGCTTTATGACCTTGATTAGGACTAACTGAGAAAATATTCTCCCTTCTTTCGTTGTACCATTCCCAAACAAGTTTGGGATTTTCATAAAATGCATCGATTGTGGCTAACTTCATTGCATCATAATTTCTCCACAAACCATCTTTTCCTCTAAACGTAGGAATTCCACTCTCTTGTGAGATTCCTGCCCCTGTCACAAATACAATTTTTCTATTTTCTTTAATTTGATCTTTTATTGATTCAAACATCATTTGATTTCTATTTCTAAAAGATCTCTTGCAGTTATTACTGAATTATGAATTTCTTTTGCCTCATTCAAATGCCCCACTTCATCTTTATATCTAGCTGAAAAATGTGTTAAAATTAAATTTTTTATTTTAGCATTTTTCCCTAATGTTGCAGCTTGTTTTGCAGTAGAATGACAAGTATCTTGTGCTCTTTGTTTTTCTTCATCAAGAAATGTGGAATCAAATACCAAATAATCACATTCATTAAAAAATTTCTCCAATTCATCAGTTGGCATTGTATCACCTGAAATTCCAATTTTCTTTCCTGGTCGTTTTTCTCCTAATACTTGTTCAGGCCTGATTGTTTCCCCATTATTTTCAATCTGATTCCCATTTTGTAATTTTCTCCATAATTCTCCTTCAGGTATACCTAGATTCTTTGCTTTTTCGACACTAAATCTTCCTGGCTTATCTTTTTCTTCAAATAGATATGAGTATGATGTAATAGAATGATTTGCTTTACATGTATAGATAGAAAATTTTTCGTTGTCAACAATTTTTTCATTTTTAATTATGTTGATCAAAACTGGAAATGATAATCCGAAGTTTAGTACTTTGATATTTGCCGCAATAAATTCCTCAATTCCACTTGGACCAAAAATTTCTAAAGTTTCTGTTCTATTTTGCATAGACATTGTTTGTAATAATCCTAAAATTCCTACACAATGATCCCCATGAAGGTGTGTAACAAAAATTTTCATTTTTTTGTTCCATCCTAAACCTGATTTCATATAAGAAATCTGTGCAGACTCTCCTGCATCGAACATTAGAATTTCACCATCTCTTTCTAAACAAATACATGATAAACCTCTTCTTTCAGTAGGTTGTGCAGCTGATGTTCCTAAGAATACAAGTTTCATTTAATCAAAATTGTCCTTGTCAAGCTTTTATGCCTATAGATTTCATATTTTTTTAATCCTTTTAACTTTAGATTATTACCTAATTCTTTTTTATACATAATTGCTATTTTCTTTTTTTTAGGTATTATTGAGATAAACCTCTTCAGAATTGCTTCAGGTTTTTCAGAAGTTTTAGAAGATTTTCCATAAGGCAAATCTGTGACTATACCATCAAATTCTTCAGAAATTTTCACTAATTCTTGAAAATCTAAGTTAAAAATTTTAGATTTGTATCTATTCACTTTGAGATTTTCTTTTGCAATTTCATACATCTTTTTATCAAAATCTAACCCAATTGCATTAATTCCCATAGATTCAGCCTCTAAGAGAGTAGTTCCAGTACCACAAAATGGATCACATACAGTTTCTCCTTGTTTTATCCCAATCAAATTTATCATAACCCTAGTTAATTTCCAATCTAATTCATGAGGATAATTTTTGATCTTTTTTGGTCTATTTTTCTCCTTAAATCGTTTTGAGAACCCAAAAAAATTTTCTTTATTTGTAAAAATTAGATAGACGATAATATCTGGATCTTCTAATTTTACCTTGACATTAGAGAATTTTGAAATCATGTCTCCCATTGAGTTTTCTAATTCTGGAATATCAAATTGATTTGATGATAAGTTAATAATTCTACAAACAAATGTTTTTGCTTTTTTCAAAATCTCAAAATTACCTTCATCTAAAAATAATCCTGACATTTTTCGTAATACTTGTCCAGACACTTTAACAAATGATGCTCTATTTGATATATCATTCCAGTTTGTTTTTGATTGAATAATAACTAAATTAGAAATTATTTTTACTTTAGAAAACCTATCATACATTTTTGCTATTGCTGTTAATTCATCTATTGCTAATTCTAAGTTATCTTTAGATAAAACAAAAAAACTTTCTGGCATTACATTATTGCCTTTGAAATCGAATTAGAAACATCTACTATGGATGTTTTTCCAGGAATTGTATTTGTACTAACAATTTTTGTAACGCCTGCCTTTTTTATTTTCTTTTCAGCATCATTCATTAAAAGAGCATGTGTACAAGCAACATACACTCGTTTACATTTTTGTTTCTTAAGAAATTGTGTTGCATTAATTATACTTCCTCCAGTACTAATCATATCATCAACTAAAATCAAATCCCTATCAATTACTTCAGCGATATTTTTTGTTTTAATTTGTACCTTACCAGTTTTTCTATCTCTTTTTTTATCTAAAACAATAAATTCTAAACCAAATTCTGTTGCAAATTCTATAGCTCTATCTTTTCCACCTTGATCAGGAGAAATAACAATTGGATCTTTCAGGTTTAATTTTTTGAAATATTTTACAAGATCTGGGATTGCAGTCACATTTTTGGATTTTATAGTGAAATATTTGAGGCCAACCATACTATGAATATCTACAACTATTATTTTTGATGCACCTGCACCCTTGAATAATTTTGCAAGAACTTTCATAGTTACAACTTCTCCTGACAAAAATTCTCTGTCTTGTCTTGCATATCCCAAATATGGAATTACAGCAATTACTTTAGATGAAATTTCTTTAGCTTTTGAAATTAAAGCCAATGCTTGTATTAGATTTGAATCTACAGGAGGATAAATCGACTGCACAACAATTGATGTCTTTTTTGATATTTTTCCACTAAGAGTTATCTTACTTTCTCCATCAGGAAAAACTCTAATCATTGATTTTACTAGATTTGCTTTAATTCTTTTTGATAATTTTTTTGCTAATTCCTCGGAAGATTTACCTGAAATTACTGAAACGTTACTCAACAAGAAAATGTAATTTAATGGGATTCTTAAGTTTTGAGAAATTTTTTCTATTCGTCGCCTTCT
>ENA-UZXA01004450-UZXA01004450.1-metagenome-genome-assembly--contig:-Day-1-1m-contig-4450_pt1 | contig 30263 bp, 34 predicted proteins | sample MGYA00260336_ERZ794896 | MGnify/ENA metagenome assembly ERZ794896
AAACAGTTCAAAATGTTCAATCAAGACTAAAAGAAGTTACAGAAAAAGAAGCCATTGATCAATTCGTCAATACAAAAATGGGCGAACCAAGCAGAATGGGTTCAAAATAGAAAATAAATCATAGTCATTTTTAATTTCACATACTCTAAACAAGCCTGAAAATAGACAATCTTATCTTAAGGCTAATGGAATATTTTCCTAGAATGGGCTGTTCTTACTGGGGCGCAGATATAGTTGGGAATTCGGAATTTTACCCGAAATGTGAAATGATCAAAGTAGAGTATCAAGTTTTCAATAAATTAAGAAAGTATTTTGATAGATCAAAGGACAAAAAAATAATCAAGACAAAAGAAAAGATTAGTTAAATTGGAATTAAGTGATTATCTAATTTTATTGGTATTGTTAAAAACACCAATTCTGGTTTTTGTATATTTCAAATTTATTCATAAATCCAAAAGTAAAAAAGAAAAAATTGAAAAAAGTTAATCAACGCACATTGCCTTTGTAGATTAAGATAACAAAATGAATTGGAAAGAGATGAGTGGAAAGAGAAAAATTTTCATAATTTCGGGTTTGATTCTTGGCGGTATTCTAATTTTGACACGTTAAATTCTAATACTTTTTTGGTTTTTTCCCCTTTTTCTTTACTTGTTGATCTTTTTTGTAATTTTTAACTCGTTGTTTTTGTTCAGCTGCTTTTTGTCCTTTCTGTTTTCTTCCATCTTTTTGCTTTGATTTTTTCTCATTTTTCTTCTTTCTGCCAAACTGCCCCATATCAGAAAATCATATTCTCATTTAGATAAACATGATCATACCCAAATTAGTGTAAATTCATAACAAATGCTAAATGTAATTAATAATAATTTACCATAATGAATAAAAAAATCAAATTTATGATTCCCGCATTTATAGCAGTTTTTGCCCTGATGTTTGTTTTTACAATTCCTAATGTGATGGCCGAAGGAGGTGATCATTGGAAAAAGAGTGAGTGGAAAGAGAAATTTGCAAAACTGACTCCAGAAGAACGTGAAGTAAAATTTGCACAGTTTAAAGAAACAAAAAAAGCATTTGCTTCAATTTCTGATGAAGATAGAGAATTAATCAAATCACACTTTAAAGAAATGAAGCAAGAGTTTGCAACTTTATCTGATGAAGAAAAGGATACAAAACGTGTTGAATTCAAATCTAAAATGAACGAATTTTTAGTACTCACTTTAGATGAGAAAATTGTACATTTAGAAGAATTTGCAAACTCTCTAAAATAATAGAAAATTAGATAAAAATAAAAAATAAAAAATAAAAAAACACCTTAGTTTCTTGTAGGTGTAATTGTGCTTATCCAAGATTGGATAATATTTTTATTCAAATCAGTAAATGCAGCAACATTATCATTGAATGCTTTTACATTTTGAGTAGTAGCATCCATAGCAGTTTTTGCAATTTGGTTTTGAATTGAACCTGTTTGAAGAATTTGTTTGTTGGAATCAACAATTACAGTTTTTGCAGCATCTGGAATATCAGAGATAATTCCTGATTTTTGTGCAAATTCTTGTTGCATTGTGATTGCAGCATCAAGTGACTTCTGAACAGCTTTCATGCATTCTTCTTGAAAATGAGTTGTTGCTTGGAAAAACTGTGGAGTATTTTTTGAGATACTCTCAAAGTATTTTTGTACATTTTGCTTGTAGATTGCATATACACTGTTTGTCTGATTTGATTTTTGAGTTGTTTTTTCAGTTTGTGTACTCATATTTTGCAAAAATCATCTTCCTATATATATCATTACCATTCAGTGGTAATGATGGGTAATAATAGGAAGTAAATGGAATTATTCAAAAATAGAAGTTAAAATGACAAATTCCAACATAATTGCAAGAATTAACTCAAAGAGAGTATTACTATAGAATAAAGAGTAAATCTGGACATATGAAAAAATCAATTTTAAAAACATTAGAATCAAATATTCAAGGTGAAGTTTTTTACAAAAAAGAATTTAGGGAATTTTATTCAGTAGATGCAAGTTCATATCAAATAATTCCAAAAATCATAGTAATTGCAAAAAATGAAGAAGATGTGATTAAAACAATTAAAGTTGCAAAAAAATTTCAAACATCAGTTACAGTACGTGGTGCAGGAACAGGACTTGTAGGAAGTGCATTAAATGATGGTATCATCATAGATATGAAAAAATTTGATTCAATTAAACTAAATAAAAAAAATGTCTCTGTAGGATCAGGAGTTCTAAAAGGAAAATTAGATAAAAAATTAGAAAGTATTGGGAAATTTTTCCCACCAAATCCATCCATCGGAAATTTCTGTTCAGTAGGAGGAATGTTAGGAAATAATTCAAGTGGGAGTCATAGTCTAAAATATGGAAGTATGATAGATAATGTTTCAGAAATTACATTTATTGATGGAAATGGAAAGAAAAGAGTTCTTCCAAAAAATGAAGAATTTGGAAATAAAATTTTTAAAATTATAAAAATAGATAACAAAAAAATACCAAAAGTATCAAAAAATTCTTCAGGATACAGAATAGATAAAATCAAATCAAAGAAGGATTCTCATAAAATTATCATAGGTTCTGAAGGAACTCTTGGAATAATACTTTCAGCAAAATTAAAAATTAAAGACAAACCAAAGAAAAGAGTTCTCTACGTTATCGAGTATAAATCAATTTTTGATGCGGCAAAAAATAGTATTCAAATTAATAAAACAAATCCTTCTGCATTAGAATTTGTAGATAAAAATACACTAAAACAGATAAAATTCAAATTTGAAAAAAATACAAAATGCTTACTTTTTGTAGAATATGATGAAAAAATCAAATTAAGGGAGAAAGAACTAAAAACAATAGTTTCTGGGAAAATTATTCAAAAATTAGAAAAAAAATTAGAAATGGCCAAATGGTGGAGGCATAGAGATTCAGCATTACATTATAGTCTAAGATCCATTCAAAAAGAAAAAAGAGTTCCTCACGTAATTGAAGATGCATCTGTTCCATTAGAAAACATTCCAAAATTATTTTCGATATTAATCAAAATTGAGAAAAAATACAAAATCAAATCAATAATGTATGGCCATATGGGAAATGGGAATATTCATGTTAGATTAGTTTCAGATAGAAAAAAAATTAAATTCATTAAAAATATTGCAACTCAGTATTTTGATGAAGTTATAAGAATGGGAGGAACAATTTCTGCAGAACATGGAGATGGGCTAGCGCGTTCAGAATTTGTAAAACAACAATACGGTACAAAAAATTATCAAATTTTTAAGAAAATCAAAAAACAGATGGACCCAAAAAATATTTTCAATCCAGGAAAAATAATAACAAAAAAAAGTACAGTAATAGATAATTTAGAAAATTTCTGAGTAAAAATTATTCTGGAATTAATTGAATTTAGAATCTAAAGATTATGGCCAAATACCTTTTTGATTAAAGGCTTCCAACACTCGTTCTACAGCTAATACCATAGTAGCTTTTCTCATATCGATTTTGTGTTTCTTTGAAACTGCAAGTGCATCTCGGAATCCTTTGGTAATGTTTGCCTCCATTTTGTTTGCAACTTCATCAAATGTCCAATAGTATCCCATGTTGTTTTGAACCCACTCCAAATAAGAGATACATACACCACCAGAATTAGCTAAAATATCAGGAATGACCATAATCTTCTTTTTGAAAATAATTGGATCTGCCTCAGGTAAAGTTGGACCATTTGCAGCTTCTGCAATAATTTTACATTGAAGTTTTTCTGCAAGTTTTGCGTTAATTTGATTTTCTAGTGCACCAGGAACCAAAATATCACATTTAGTGGTTAGTAATTCGTCAGTAGAGATTTTTTTACTTCCAGAGAAATTAATAACTGAACCAGTTTTTTGTTTGTGGGCTAAAATTGCACTTACCTTTGCACCTTTAGGAATTGAAATAGAACCTTTAGAATCACTAACACCTATTACTTTGGCACCCATTTTCTCCAAGTATTCACCAGCAAAAGTAGATGCATTTCCAAATCCTTGTAAAACAACTTTAGCACCTTTAAGATTTAATTTCAATGTCTTTGCAGCTTCTCTAACAGTATATGCAGCACCTAATCCAGTTGCAACATTTCTTGCAAGTGAACCACCCATTGAAATTGGCTTTCCAGTAATTACTCCTGGAGAATATTTGTTGCCATTTAATTTACTAAATGTATCCATGATTTGAGTCATTTCACGTCCTGTAGTGTAAACATCAGGTGCAGGAATATCTTTTTGAGGTCCAATAATTTCAGAGATTTTGTAGGCAAACCCTCTAGTTAATCTCTCTAATTCACCATCACTAAGTTTTTCAGTTTTTGGATTAACATAGATTGCTCCTTTTCCACCACCAAGAGGAATATCAACAATTGCACATTTCCAAGTCATCCATGAGGAGAGTGCCATAACTTCACGTTCCATATACTCCACCCCACCTTCAGGATTAAAGTAACGAATACCTCCTTTGTATGGGCCTCTATCGTTGTTATGTTGACTTCTAAAACCTGTGAAAATTCTAATTTTACCATTATCCATTTTAACTGGAATCTTTACTCTCAAAACTTTATTTGGCATCGCCAAATATTCACGTAATTCTTTATCTTTAATGCCAATAATGTCACATGCATCATTGACCTGTTTTGTTGCATTAGCAAATGGGTCATGTTTTACCAAGATAATTGAAAATCTTACTTTCATTTTATATAAGTTTGGTTCAAAAGTATTGATCGCATTTTTGAATAGTGATTGAAAAATTATTTTTAAAATATTTTCATTAAACTGGATAAAATACTCAATTTAGAATTTTGAGAGTGATTTTGAAATGAATGATGTTAAAAAAATACCCTTAAATTGACTTGGAATGAACTCGTGATATTATGATGGCTTCACGTGGCTACGATATGACTCCTACAATGTATTCTCCAGATGGAAGAATATACCAAGTCGAATATGCTATGGAGACGGTAAAGAGAGGAACATTAGCACTAGGCATCAGTACCAAAGAAGGAGTTATCATGGCAGTAGAAGAAAAGCCAAGAACATTACAAACTAAAAATATTACACAAAAGATTTTCCAAGTTGATTATCACATAGGAATTGCAGCAGCAGGATACATTCCAGATGCACGTGTTCAAGTAGATGGTGCAAGATTCTTTTCACAAGGAAACAGAATGACATATGATGAATCAGTCGAAGTTGCAACAGTAGCCAAACATTTAGCTGATCAAGCCCATCAATTCACACAGTATGGTGGAGTACGTCCAAATGGAGTTGCTATGATAATTGCAGGAGTTGATCAAAAAGGAGAGTCAATTTACATCACAGATCCTAGTGGAACATATGTACAATATTCAGCAATTGCAATTGGTTCTGGGTCAGATGATGTCAATACATTTCTAGAAAAATATTACAACAAAGACATGAGTTTGGAAGATGCAGCATCATTAGCAATTGCAGCAATTAATCTAAAGGCAGAACAAAAAGAAGGTGTTAATCATGTTAAAATGGCAAAAATTTCAACAGAATCTAAAATATTTGAGAAAATTTCAGAAGAAGATGTTCTAAAATATTCTCAAAATGCATCAAAATTTTCTAAAGAGTAGAAGTAATAGATTTGAAAACTATTCAAACTAGCATACAAAGACGATAGATATGGGTTTAGGAAGTTATTGGGGTGAAGTAATGGATGTACTTCGAGAAATTATTCCAATTTATGATAAAGTAAACTCCATTATTTCATTAGGTAAAGATGTAGAACATAGAAACCGTGGAATTTCACAAAGAGTATTTCCTGGAAATAAAATCCTAGATGCAGGTTCGGGTTTTGGAAACATGTCAAAAACTGCGTTAAAACAAACAGATGGAAAAATTTCAATTACACTTTATGATCCTCTAGTCCCAATGTTAAAAAATACAGGCACATATTTTGAAAAATCGCCAGATATGGCAAATGGTGTTTTTGAACATATTCCATTTAAAGATGAAGAATTTGATGCTGTTTTGTGTGGGTATTCATTAAGAGATGCAATTAATTTAAGAATTGCAATTTCTGAAATTCATAGAGTTTTGAAGAAAGATGGAAGATTTGTAATTGTTGATTTAGGAAAACCAGATGAATTATTTTTTAGAACAGGTGTTTCATTTTATCTAAGATGTATTCTTCCAATTCTTGCACTAATAGCAGGAGGTAGATTAGGACTAAAGTTTGGAACATTGTATGGAACATACAAACGATGGCCTCAAAATAAAAAACTAGAAAAATTATTGCTAGAAAAATTCTCCAGAGTAGAATTTGAGAAAGACCTTATGGGCGGGGCAATAATGGTTGCAGCATACAAATGAATAAAGTTCTGGTACTAGTTAACATTACAGGGTTAATCATAGGAATTTCCTATGGGTTACATGGACCTATTTTGCCACTATTTGCAAAAAATGTAATTGGCGCTACATATTCAGAACTAGGATTAATCGGATTAACAAATTTTGTTCCATACATGTTCATCCCACTTTTTGTTGGAATTCTTCTTGATAGAATTAACAACGGGTACCTTCTTGCAATTGGAGCTGCCATTAATTCTGCATCAATATACCTCCTATCAATTGCACAATCAGTTCCAGAAATAATGGGATTTAGAATAATGACAGGTGTAGCTCATGCATTTTTTTGGCCACCATGTCAAGCAATTATAGCAAATGAGAGTTCAGAAAAAAATAGAGTTAGAAATATCTCATGGTTTACAATGTTTTTTGTAATTGGATTCATGTTAGGACCATTACTTGGAACTGTAATTCTAGATGGATTAGATGTCACATATCGAATTATGTTCCAAATTACTGCATTTATTCTGGCCACAGCGATAATTTCAGCACTAATTATCTCAAGAAAAAGAATTAGTGTACATCAAGAAAGGTTTTCTTTTTCAGTGATAAAAGAAATGAAAAAATTTCCAGAAGTGGTAATTTTGTTGATTTTTTGTACATCATCTTTTGGAATAATTCTCACAATTTTTCCTGCATTTCTTAATGATAGTGGCATGACTGCTACGAATGTTTTATTGTTGTATTTTGTTTTTGGAATATCAAGAGTAGTATCATTGGCATTGGCAGGGAAATTTGCAAGTAGAACTAGTCAAACTTTGATTGCTGCAACATTATCAGTGTCTATAGGATTAGCCATATCAGTGGTTGCAGATTCAATCATCACATTTGGAATTGCATTAGTACTAATGGGATTTGGATTTAGTATATTCTTTCCATTAACTCTAGAAATAATTCTGAGTAAAACAAAAAAGCAGATCACAGGGAAAATAATTGGAGCATATGAAACAGTATTTGGGGTAGGTTGGGCATTAGGACCTACAATTGGAGGCCCATTAACTCAATCATTTGGGGACGAAGCACCATATTTGGTATTTTGTATAATTGGAGTCGGAGTTACATTGCTTGCAATTACATGTAGAAAGAAACTAGAACCACAAAAAATTCTATGAGTATATCTTACAATCAGGCATGAATCTCAACATTACGTTTAATTTTAAATTACAACATAACACAATATGCTTGATTTTGTATTAAATATCGCTGGAAGCGAATGGATGATAATTATTTTTGTTGCATTGATTTTGATTTTAGGTACAGGAAAACTCCCAGGGGCTGCCAAAAAACTTGGAAAAGTAGTTAACGAATACAATAAAGCAAAAAATGAAATTCAAGACCAGATGAAAGAAGTGTCAGAACAGACGCCAACAATTTCAGGGCCAGTTGAAACAGAACGAGAAAAATTAGAAACCATTGCAAAATCAATGGGGGTCAAAATTGAGGACAAGACAGATGAAGAGTTACAAAAAATAATATCTTCAAAAATAGGTCAAAAGAAAATAGAGGATACAAAAAAGGATTAAAAAACTATTTTGAAGTTTTGATTCGATATAGATCTTCATCAAGTCGTTTTTTAGCAAATTTGTAATAAGAGGGAACAATTTCAAATCCAAGAAATTTACGTTGTAAGGATTTGCTTACAACTGCAACTTGTCCTGAACCAAGAAAAGGATCAAATACAATATCTTTTTTCTCACTAGAATATTCTAATAACTTTTGAATTATTTCAGAAGGGAGTTTTGTAGGGGTTTTTTCATCTCCAGTCCAATACTCCCTTTTGATATCCCAAACATCTTCTTTGTCTCGATAATGCAAACTACGTCCTTCTTTTGTTTTTTCATCTTTTTTGAACCTAGAAAATGGGAAAAACTTTCTTTTCTTATCATCTTTACAAACATAAAGACAATGATAATGAGATGTCACAAATTTCTTTTTTGTCACTACTCCAAATTGGTATTTCCAAATTACATGATTAATTGTAATAAAACCAACATCATCTAAAGCACGTAAAATATCTTTGAGATTATTCCATCCTGAAAAAACATACATGCTACCAGAATCCTTTAAAATTCTAAAAACTTCACTCATCCATGCAAATGTGAAATCATAGTAATCCTCAGGTTTAATCTCATTATACCCTGAAAGAACTCTAGATGAAGTTCGATTATAATTTGCTTTTTTTGCTTTAAAATTGATAGCAAAAGGAGGATCAGTAATTACAAGATCAATCTTATTTTTAGGAATAGAACTCATTCCCTCTATACAACTTTGATTGTAAATTTTATTAATTTCAATTTTTTCCATTTTTAAATTCAAGACCGATTCTCAGCTTAATAATGTCATTGGTTAGTCATATCGATTAACAATAAATCACTAAAGAATTCTCAATTAATAGATCTTGAAATTCTCATGTCCCAAATGTAAATCAAAAATAGAAATTCAAAAAACATTCAACAAAAAAATGCATGTTTCATGTGTAAAATGTGGTATTGAAGATCTATTAGAATTTTCAAAAAATTTTGATGAAGTATTCTTAGAATTTTTGTCGAGATTTGATAAGGGATTAGTTACTGAAAAAGGGCTTGCTGAAGGTCTAAAAGATGAAGGAATTGTTAGAAGTGAAAATGAAATCAAAAAAATGATTGGAGAGAACAAACCAGATAAAATCACAGAAAACATACTATTTTCAAAAAAAGACTATATCTCAAAATACAAAGTTTTGAGTAATCCCGAGCCTAAAATGGGGTGTAAAGTTGAAGAATTAGGATTAGATGAATCAATTTCAAATAATCTGGAAAAATTGAAGATCATGCAATTTTATAAATTTCAAGAAGAATCAATTCAGGAAATTTCATTTGGTGAAAATGTCATAATTGAAGCACCTACGGCTTCAGGAAAAACAGAAGCATTTTTGATTCCAGTAATTCAGCGAATTGTAAAAGATTCTAACAAAGGAAATATTTTTGCAATTTTTGTTTATCCAACAAAGGCTCTAGCACGAGATCAATATCCAAAAATTCAAAAATTTACTGAAAAAAGTGGAATTAATGTTAAAGTGTTTGACGGAGATACAAAACAAGAAGAACGAAGAGGAATTATTGAAAATCCACCTCAAATTATAATTACAAATTTTGATGTTTTACATTATCATCTTTGGCATCAAACAAAATTTTCATCATTACTTCATTCAACAAAGGTTCTGGTAGTAGATGAAGCTCATGTATATTCAGGAATTTTTGGAACAAATGTGCATTACATAATTAAACGACTAAAAAGAATTTGTGATAATAAATTACAATTTGTTGCAGCATCAGCTACACTAGATGATGCACAAAAGTTCTGTCAACAACTATTTGGTGAGAAAATGAAAATCATTCATGGTTCTGGAAAGAAAGGAAAAACAGATTTTGTTATGTTATTTCCATCACTTAGAACTCAAAGAGCATTAATGGTAGAGTTGACAAAGAAGTTAACTGAAAAAAATCATAAGACAATGGTTTTCAATAATTCACATCTAAATTCTGAATTATTAGCAATTCAGGCAAAAAAACAAAAAGTCAACATCAAAGTTCACAGAGCAGGATTAATGGTAAATTATAGAACTGCAGTAGAAAGGCAATTCAAAGAAGATCAACTTCAGGCAATTTCATGTACTCCTACGCTTGAATTAGGCATAGATGTAGGGAATGTAGATTGTGTAATTTCATCCACAATTCCAGTAAATAGACTGATTCAAAGAATTGGAAGAGCAGCAAGAAAAGGACAACGAGGATATGCATTTTTGGCATTAGGAAATGATCCTATTTCACAATATTACAAAAATCATCCAGAAGATTATTTTGAAGATACTGAAAAAACATACATCGATCCAAAGAATCCATTTGTGGAAGAATTTCAAGTTCTTGCAATGGCATGCGATAGACCAATCTCAAAACATGAATTAAAAGAACATCAAGAAGTCATAGAACATCATATTATCAAAGAAAATCTTCAACTAGTCAACAATAGAATCATTCCAAATTTTGAGAAAATTAATTCCATGTTAAATGATTACAGTATTAGAGGAATTGGAAAATCAATGGATATTTTCTTGAATGGTAAAAAAGTAGGAGATAGAATCCTACCAATTGCCCTAGAAGAATTACACAAAGATGCAATCTATTTTTTGGCAGGCATTAGATACAAAGTAAAAGAGTTTGATTATCCAAGTAAGAATTATGCTAAACTAGAAAGAATTCCCAGAGATTATCCATACTATACAAAATCATTAACGGAAGAATGGCCAACAATTGAAACAATATTTGAAAGTAGAAAAGCTAATGGAATAGAAATTGTATTTTGTAAATTACATATTCAAAAAAAGGTATATGGTTATGTAAACATCGAACTAGGACAAGAGATATCACAAGGTGAAAAAATATTTCTCGATACACCACTAGAATATGATTTTGTAACTAAAGGAATTGTGTTTCATGCACCAAAACCTCTTAAAATTATGGAAGAGTCTGAAGATGAAGAATATACAGAAGCAAGTGGATATCATGCAACAGAACATGTTGTAATTGAAGGAAGTAATATGATCACAGGAGGGGTTTCACAAGATTTGGGAGGAATCTCACTAGGGAATTCCGGCTTGATTTTCATTTATGATGGTGCGATTGGAGGTAGTGGTGCAAGTAAAGCATTGTATGATAGATTTGAAAAAGCTCTTGAAAGAAGTATGGTTATTGTAAAAGAATGCCCATGTAAAAATGAGGCAGGATGTCCAAGGTGTACATTCTCATACAGATGTGGAAATAATAACGAATATTTGCATAAATCTTCAGCACTAGAAATTCTCAAGAGAATTAATGATGGTGAAAAAACAGAATTAGTTGATCCTATCGAAGGGGATAGACCACTAGTATGAACACTTTCATTAACATAAAACTAGAAAAATTAAAACAGTTAGTGATTTTTTGCTTCTAAATTAACTAGAATTTATGAATACAGTGGAATTAGATACGGTTATCATTTCAGCCATTTTAATGGGTATGTTCTCTTTTTTTGAAATTTCTAACATTTCTTTATGATGATCCTCATTCAAATGATTTAGGAATTCTTCTTCTTCGATGTTATTACGTTTAAAACTACAAAAGGGGAAAATACAGTTGAAATTCAATAATCTTATTTTAAAATCCTACTAAAAAAACTCTATCCACAGTACAATTTGTTATGAACTATGAAATAGTCTTTTTCTAAAATACAATAAAAATAGTATTAAATTTGTATTTGTTATAAAAAAATCATGGAAGATTCAGAAATTATAAAACGCGATCATCAGAGAAATAAATCTGAAATTGTGAAATTAGTGAAAGAAATGTTTCGTCTAGAAAAATGGGGTGATGAGGAATACAAGAAGAAGTTACAAGAATTAGTTGTGAAAGATGAAGAATTAGTTAGAGAGGTAATTAAAAAAATCAAGATGGAGAGAGGGGTAGAGTAAAAAAAGATTATTTGCCTTTAGAATGATTAACGCTCAAAAAAGAGTAGAACAGATACTGATGATTTTTCAAAAACCAATATCCGGATTTGTACAAAGGGGGCATTTTTCCATAAGGCCAAATTCATTCATGATTTTGCCTTTTCCATCACATTGTAAACAATCCAAGCTAATCTAGATTGTCTAAGAAAGCAATAAAGTTTTTGGAAAAAAATTCACTACACCTCGATTTTCCAGTCTCAGAATTATGGAGATTAGAAAAAATCCTAAATCCCAATACGCTTAAGTTGATAATCTATTCAGAAAGTTCAGGGCGATTATTAGATATGATTGAAGCTTCACTTTCAAAACTCGACGATAAGGGGGTTTTCACTATTGTAAAAGTTGAAAATATCGAAAAAAAAGTTGGGAAAGAAATCATTACTGAAGTGAATATTGAAACTGAAGAAGAATTTGATGGAATAAAGAACTTCTATACTTCAAGAAAGATGATTGTTGCAAAATTTTATGACAATGGTAAATTGACTCAATTGGCTCAGGATATTCAAAAAGGGAAAAAATACAGAGTAAAAATTTTCACACAGAAATTTGGCAATGGAAAAGAAGATTATGATATTGCAAAGTCCTGAGTTTGTCCCTGTTTCTTAAAAAACTCACTCTGAAGATATAAAATATTGGGATTATTAACACAGTTTCACTTTTTTATTATTTTATTACTAGTAAAGTAAATCAAAATGGGATAAATATAACAAGAATTTAGCACAAATATGCAAAAAGTAGCTCTGGTAACTGGTAGTTCATCAGGAATAGGATTTGAAGCTTGTATAGCATTAGCAAAAGACGGATATCATACATTTGCAAGTATGAGAGATGTTAAAAAAGCAGGGGAAATTGAAACGATTGCAAAAAAAGAAAATCTCCCAATAGATGTAATTCAGTTAGATGTAGATAATGAAGAATCAATTGTATCAGCAATTAAGCAGATTGTTTCAGATGGAGGAAGAATAGATGTTCTAGTAAATAATGCAGGTTATGGACAGTTTGGATGTACAGAAGATGTATCAGTAGATGATTTTAGAAAACAGTTTGAAACTAATTTCTTTAGTATTGTAAGAATTATTCAAGAAGTTTCTCCAATTATGAGAAATCAAAATTCAGGAATTATTGTGAACATAAGTTCAGTTATTGGAAGGATGGGATTACCAGGACTTCCAGCTTACATCAGTACAAAATATGCATTGGAAGGATTAAGCGAATGTCTTAGATACGAATTGGGTCAATTTGGAATTAAAGTTACTTTAATTGAACCAGGAGCAATTAAAACAAACTTTTTTGATTCAATGAAAATTCAAGAATCAAAAGCGGATCCTCAATACAAGAAATTAACAGATCATATTCTTTCAGGGCTTAAAATGATGTCAGAACTTGGAACTGCACCATCACAAGTTGCAGAAGTCATAATCAAGGCAATTCATGCGGATGAGATTTTGCCACGATACATTGCAGGAACAGATGCCGCTATGTTTATGGAAGCAAAAAAGGCAAAAACCGACCTAGAATTTGAGAAATACATGAGTAAAGAACTATTTCCTAGTTGACATCGTACATGTACGTTAAATTGATATACAGATTAAATTGAGTTTTCATCAAAGTCCACAATTTTGAGAGAAAGAAAATGAAATGGAAAACACTACAACATAATGGAATCTTATTTCCTCCAGCCTATGAGGCTCAAGGAATCAAGATTAAGATCAAAGGAGAATCAGTCATTCTAGATGTGAATCAAGAAGAAATGGTGTATCAATGGGCAAAAAAGAAAGACACACCATATGCTCAAGACAAGGTTTTTCAAAAAAACTTTACAGCAGATTTTGCTAAAACTTTAGATTCAAAATTTAAAAAAATTTCATATGAAGATATTGATTTTTCTAACGCTTTCAAAGTAGTTGACAAAGAAAAAGATCTCAAAGAGATGATGACGAAAGAAGAAAAAAAATCAATTGCTGTAAAAAGAAAAGAATTACGTGAAAAATTAAAAGGAAAATACGGAATTGCCGTAATGGATGGGAAAGAAGTTGAAGTTGGAAATTACATGGCAGAGCCACCAGGAATATTCATTGGTAGAGGAGAGCATCCAATTAGAGGAAAATGGAAACCTCGTGTAACTGCAAAAGATGTGACACTAAATCTTGGAAAAGAAGCTAAAGTTCCCGAAGGAGAATGGGGAAAGATAATTCATGATAAAGATTCAATGTGGTTAGCTAGTTGGATGGATTTTCTCACTCAAAAAAGAAAGTATGTATGGTTAGCAGACTCTTCAGGACTAAAACAAGATAGAGATAAAGCAAAATATGAAAAAGCAGTGAAGCTTGGAAATGAAATTGACAAAATTAAAGATAGAATAGTAAAAGATATGAAAAATAAAGATCAAAAAATTAGCAGAATTGCTACTGCATGTTATTTAATTTATAGAACTTCAATGAGAGTAGGAGATGAAAAAGATCCGGATGAAGCAGATACAGTAGGTGCCACCACTCTAAGAAAAGAACACATCAAAATTTCTACAGATACTATAGAGTTTGATTTTCTAGGTAAAGATAGCGTAAGATGGCAAGAAACACTAACTGTTGAAGGTCACGATAAACAATTTCAAGAAAACTTGAAAAAATTAATTGAAAAGAAAAAACCAAAAGATGAAATTTTTGATGATATTACTTCAAGACATGTCAATGCATATTATTCAGGCATTGTAAAAGGATTAACTGCTAAAGTATTCAGAACATATCTTGCAACAACTGTGGTCAAAAAATATCTCATGGAACATGATAACATGAAAGGAAAAACAGCAAATGAGAAAATATACCATGCAAAATTGGCAAATTTGGAAGCTGCTATGATGTGTAATCACAAAAGAACAATACCAAAAACATTTGAGCAATCATTGCAGAAAAAAAGAGATTCTCTAAAAAATAGAGAAAAAGAAAAAGCTTGGGAAAAAACCAATACAACTTTGAAAAAGGTGAAAGCATCTCAACCAAAAACAGACGTACAGAAAAAGAGCAAAACAAAAAGAATTAAGACATTAAATGAACAAATCAAAAAACAAAAAATCAAACATAAAGAAAGAATAGAAAAATTAGAGTTACAAATAGATTTATCTGAAAAAACAAGAGATTACAATATTGGAACATCTTTAAGAAATTACATAGATCCTAGAATTTTCAAAGCATGGACTGACGAGGTTGGTGCAGAATGGGAAAAATTGTACACATCAGCATTACAGAAAAAATTCCTTTGGGTAAAAAATGAAAAAGACACATGGTCAGAAATCACCAAGTAGATAAAAAATCAGACATTTTCCCATACGTAGCATTTAATTTCCCAAATTTTCAGCCATATACTATGCCGGGGTAGCTCAGCCTGGTTAGAGTGCCAGTTCGCTTGGTAATCTCTAACGGTTCTCCAACTAAGGCAATACTCATAATCTGGAGGTCGCGAGTTCGAAACTCGCCCCCGGCACACATCAAATTACCTAAAAAAGAACAAAGAAATACCAAAAAATCAATGATAAAGTATGGCAATTCAAATTATTATAATTCCACTAGTCATTGTTGCAATCCTAGGATTATCAGGATATCTTGTTTATCGATATGTGATGTTTGATTTTTTATGTAAAAGATCAGTCAATCAAACATTACAAAAATACAACATCAAAAAAACTCCAGCTCAAATTATCAAGGAATATTATCAAAATAGAGGAGAAGAATTATCACATAAAGAAATTCAAAATATTGAAAAAAATTATAGACAAAAGGAACCAGAGCAATTTCTATCAATGTACGATGCAATAAGAGAAAATCTCAAAGACAAAGAAAAAGAATAAAGTTCTAAATCACTTATGGTTTAACTGGAATTTGGATAAATGGAGTTCCACCTTCACCTACTACAAGTGGTAATTTACCATCCCATGCTTGAGTTTTTAGCCATTCCAAATAATGAGGATTATTAGATAAGGCATTATTGATGATTGTAATTGCTTCGGCTTCACCTTGAGCTTCTGCAATGTTTGCTTTAGCAATACCTAGTGCTTGTGCCTCATGTTGTCTTGCCTCTACTTCAATTCTTAAAAGATCATTTTCTGCTCTGAATGCCTTTTGCTCTGCCTCTACCTTAGATTCAATTGCTTGTGCAAATAATGAGGAAAATTGAAAGTCAGTAATAGAAATTACTTCAGTTACAATATTAAAACTAATTAATCTATCACTAATTTCAGATTCAATGTCAGATTTAACTAGAGGTCTTTTTGTGATTAATTCTTCAGCATTATAATTTGCAGTTACCTGTTTTACAACTTCTTCAATGGCTGGTTGAATGATTCTATTTTCATAGTCCAGTCCAACTTCCTTGAATAAGTGATGAACGGAGTTTGGAGCAGGATGATAGTTTACAGTAACTGCAGTAGATACAGTTTGAAGATCTCTAGATGCTGAAGATGTCGATTTTACATACTTTAGAGTTCTCACTTCCATATTAACAACAGAATCTGCAAAGGGAGTAACAAAATGCAGACCTTCGTCAAGAGGAGGAACAGTAGTATCAACTGCATTCCAATGTAGTAAAATACCTCTATGTCCAGCATCTACAATTTGCACTGAACTTGCTACAACAACACCGATAATGACTAAAACTGCAATTGCAACTACAACTGCTTTTGCAGCACCGAAATTTACGTTAACTTTTGGATTTTGATATCTTGACAAGTACAATTACTATGTAATTGGGATTATTATACCAATCTGATGTAAAATTAAAAAATATGCTGTAGTGGAATCAAATATGCTCTAATTTAGAATCAACAGATCACAAATATCTGAAAAATTAAATGTAGTATTTTTAAATTTTAAATGATTTGGGAGAATTCCAAGAATTTGCTGAAGCATTATTTGGACAGTTAGCAGTTGAAATTGATGAAGAAAAAGAGATTATAGAATTAGCATCAAAAGCAGGGGATGAGATTTCAGGAAAAGTAGAATTCAAAAAATTAGAAGATATCGCAAATGAAGTAATTCCAGAATTTAGAGGTAAAATAGAAGAATTTCTAGGTATAAAAGTTCCAGAAGACATCCAATTAAAATTTCCAGAACTAGAGGAGTTAAAGAGAATAAAAGGCAAAAAAGTATTTTCAGATAATGAATCAAAAGAGTTTGTAACTGAATTATTTAATGCAGTTGCAAAAGAAAATTTTAAAAAAATTGCAGAATTAATGCAACAAGATACAGTGAAATATTTTGTATATTCAACATACGCAATTCAATACATTTCTAAAATTACAACAACATATGGAGATTATCTTGAGGGAGAAATTTATCTCAACAAATTCATTTTATCACGATATCCACAAATTATTTTACACAAACAAGGTGAACCATACGAATCAAAATTTGAAAATGTGAATTCAGGATATTTTGGTGCTGTGAAAATGACAGTGTTAGAGGAACTAATTCATTCTGTACAAGAAAACCTACAGCAAATAAACATGAATGCTGCAAGGGAAGTAAATAAAATAAATGAAGAGTTGGCAGGAATAATTTTATCACTTGATACTAAAATTGTAAATGAACTTTCAGAATATTGTCAATTACAAGCAGTGCCAGATGATTTTCCATTTGCAAAAAAAGCAAATTTATTTTTCTTTTTGAATCCAGATCATTTTCTTATTGAGCAAATAGGACCAGATGTAATGACATTTACACATGTTGAAATGGATCCAAAAATAGGACTCTTAATTCCAGAGTTGTTAGGAATTTACAAAAAATGGCTTGTTCCAATTCAACAACATCATGCGGCATTTACTGCAATGGAAGGAATGGCAGCATTTGCAATTGAAAATATTTTAAAAGATGACAAAGATTTTCAAAATTATCTCACTACATTCATGGGAACAGATTTCTCATCATATCAAGTGAGAAAAAATATGGGAAAAGACTTTACAAAAACAGTCTACGAAAAACTGGGCAAAGACACATTCAAGAAAATAATTGAAATGCCTCCCAACACCAGAGAATTAAAAGATCCTCAACTTTATCTTAAAAAATTGAGCCTGGTATAATTGGATGAGACGTTTGATCCATTTGTTGCCGAATGGGTCTCTTTTGTAAAGAATCCAAACTTTAACCTGATAGAAAAATGTTTAAAATTTTCTCAAATTTTAGAATATCCAGATCTGAATATTGAAGAATGTATCAACAAGATCAGTAGAATTGGAATGTCATTAAAAGAATCTATCAGCGACATAAAAAATCCAACATATTTAATTTCGATGTTAAATGAACATCTGTTTGAAAATTTAGGATACAGTGGAGATGATGATGATTACTATAATCCAAAAAATAATTTTCTAAATGAAGTTATTGATAAAAAAGTGGGATTACCAATTACAATTTCAATTTTTTACGTGGAGGTTGCAAAATTTATTGGATTAGAATTAAAAATTATAGGATTCCCAGGACATATTTTGGTAAAATATAATGAAGAAATGATATTAGATCCATTTTATGATGGTCGATTATTAGACATTGATGATTTACAAGAAATTTTAGATACTAATTTTGGAGGAGAGATAGAATTCAAACCAGAATTTCTAGATGAAGTTGATGATGAACAACTTCTCATCAGACTAACTCGGAATTTGAAGAACTCATACATTCAATCATTTGTTTATGAAAAAGCATTACAATGTGTTAACATGGTTTTGGCAATTGAGCCAGAAGCTCCTGAAGATATTAGAGATAAAGGAATTTTAGAAGAAAGGTTACAGAATTCTGAAATTGCTTTAAAATATTTGAACAAGTATTTAGAAATTAATCCAAATGCAGAAGATATTGATTTTATTTTAGAACTAATTAGAAGTATAAAAAGTAAAAATTAATCAATAATAGAAGTTATTTCTTGACCTTGTTTTACTAAGGAGATTTCATGACGAGCAATTTTATTTCTAAGTGCTCTTTTCAGGATATCGATTTCACTTCTAAGTAATGCAGTTTCATCTTCAAGCTTTGCAACTCGCTCGTAAATGGTTTCAGCTTCTGAACTCATAATTATCTATCAGGAGAAATTTCTCTTAAAAAGTTATGGGTAAAAGTTTGTAGATACAGGCTCAAGATGAATTTATAATTCAAATTCTTGACGACATTTTTCACACTTTGCTCGTTCCTCGCCAGGCTGGCCTAGGACAAATATTTTACCGATTGTTTTACAAAGTGGACACATTCCAGTAGTTGCATTTTTTGGACCAGTACGAATGATTTTTTGTGTTTTTCTTCGTCCCATTAATCGAGCTTACAAAATCCGTCTATTAAGGTTTAATGGCGCGGGGAGGGGGATTTGAACCCCCGTGTCCTTGCGGACATAGGATTAGCAATCCTACGCCCTACCAGGCTAGGCGATCCCCGCATAAAATCTCTATAATTGATCTGTAAATAAATTCACTCGTCGAAAGACTATCTGGGTAGAATTAAATAATTAATCTCTCAAAACTTGCTATTATGAGTAAAAAAGTTGCAATAATGAAAGGGGACGGAATTGGTCCAGAAGTAGTAGATTCTATGCTAAAAATTTTAAAAGAATGTAATTTTCAATCAGAAATTATTCTTTGTGAAGCAGGTTCAGAACAATGGGACAAGAATGGAAGAAAAGACAAATCATACATTCCAGATGAAACAATTAGACATTTAGAAGAATCGGATGCATGTTTCAAAGGCCCTACCACAACAATTCCAGTTCCAGGAGCTCCAAGAAGTGTTGCAGTTACTCTTCGTCAAAAATTTGAATTATATTCTAACATTAGACCAACTAAAACTTTTGACAGATTAACACCAAATAGAAAACTTGATTGTGTTTGTTTTAGAGAAGCAACAGAAGGGCTCTATACAGGAGTTGAAGCAAAAATTACAGATGATGCTGCAATTGCAATTAGAAAAATTACAAAACAAGGGTGTGATAGATTCCTAAATTCTGCAATGAATTGGGCAAAACAAAACAACATGAAAAAGATGGTAGCAATTACTAAACGAAATATTCTAAAACAAACAGATGGAATTTTTTGGGAATCTGCACAAAGAGCAACAGAAGGAACTGATGTAGAATTATCAGAGATTTACATAGATAATATGGCACAACAAATGGTTGTTGCACCAGAACAATTCAATGGTGCAGTTCTAGTAAGTACTAATTTGTTTATGGATATTATTTCAGAATTAGCCTCAGGATTAGTTGGTTCAATAGGGTTAATTTATTCAGCAAATATGGGAGATAATTTTGCAATGTTTGAAGCAGCACATGGAAGTGCACCACAATTTGCAGGACAAAATAAGGTCAACCCTACTGCTACGGTTTTATCAGGTGCATGGATGGCAGAGTATCTCGGTGAAAAAGATATCAGAGATGCAATTTTTGGTGCAACCGAACAAGTAATCAATGAAGGTAATGCAGTTACATGGGATATTGGAGGAAATGCATCAACTACTCAAATGACAGATGCAATTATCACATATGCTAAAGATAGATTAAGAAAATAATTAATTTCTAGCTTCTACAAGAATTAGTTCTTCAAAAAAAAGTTTCTTTTTAGCAATAATACTAGGTTTCAAACCTAGTTTCTGAACATACTCAATTAATTTTTGATAATTTGAAAGAGAGGAAGTTACAAAAATGAATTTGCCATTTTCTTTGATATTATTACATACAGAATCAAAGATTTTTTTGGGGATCTCAAATCCTTCCGCACCACCATCAGTTGCAACATCTAAAATTTCATCAGTAGCAAGGTAAGGTAAATTACAAACAACAAAATCAAATTTGATTTTTAGAGCATCAGAGCCATTACAACAAATTAGATTTGGAGTTTTGTAGGTTTGTTGTTTCAATGCATTATGATTAATATCAGTTCCAACAACAAATGAGAAATTCTCTGAGAGTAATTTTGTCAAATATCCAGAACCACTACCAACATCTAAAGCAAAATCTCCTTTTTCATTTTCAATATTTTCAGTTATGAAAAAAGTATCCTCAGAAGGAGGATATTCTTCATTTTTCAAGGATTCGATTTGCAAGATTAACTATTTCATCTCCTGAAAGATCATCTACTCGTTTATCTATTACAGTTTCCTTATCAAACTGTTTTAGAATATTTTTTACTGTTTTTCGCCTATATGAAAAAATTTTATTAATTGTTTGAATAAGATCTTTTTTCATATTATTTTTTTTAGTAATTTTTAAAATTACGGAATCAACTTTTGGGGGTGGAGAAAAATTATTTTTATTCACTTTTAAAATATTTTCAATTTCAAAGGCATGATTGGCTGTAATACTTATTGCTTTTCGGTTCTTCGAAGAGTTTGCAACTAGTTTTTCAGCAAATTCTTTTTGAACCATTATCACACCATGTGAAAAAGAAGATTGTGCAAGCCATTCTATAGCATCTTTACTTCTAGAATAAGGCAAATTGGATACAAAAATTGAAAAAGTATCTTTAGTCTTTAAACCATCTCCTGATTTCAAAACAAGATTTTCAAGATTTGAAAATATAGATTTTGCATTTTTAATTAGATTTTGATCAGCATCTATTGAGATTACTTTTTTAGCTTTTTTACATAGTAATGGAGTTAAAATTCCTAAACCAGTTCCCAACTCAAAAACAACATCATTTTTTGTAATTTTTGCCTCAGAAACAATTGATTGGGCTATAGAATTTGAGTTGAGAAAGTGTTGCCCTAATAGTTTACGTTTTATCATCGCTTTACAAAAAGATTCATTCTACTCTGACCAGTAATTTCATCCATTATTCTTTCTGAAATATGTCTAACCGGTTCTTTGAATCCAACACGTTCTTGTAAATCTTGATAACTTTCAAATTGTTTTTCTTCTCGTTCCTCAAGCATTATTTTCATGTAAGTTTTCCCAATTCCAGGAATTAATTCAAGTGCATGAATTCGTGGAGTTAATGGTTGTGCTTTGTTTAGATAATCAACAAATTTTGATTCATTAATTGTAACAATGTTTTCTACAACTGTTTCTAATTCACTTTGTGCTGATGATGAAATTTTATCATAATCCATCTTTCCCAAAACAGATAAAATTTTAGTTCTACCTTCTTTTCCGATAAAGATTTTTTCACCCACTTCAAATGTAGAATTTGGAATTCCAAGAACCTCTAAGAGAGTTAAATGATCCTCACCAATTGCAGTAACGATTATTCCATCTCTACCACGTACAGTAGATGATTTTCCTCTAGTGTTAAAATCTAAAACAAATGCATATTCCTCATATTTTCTAGGTGGGGATTGAGCCCTATACAAAATAAAATACTCCTGGAAAAATTACGAGTGCTCCTGGATTATTTTGAGCATTTTTTCTAGAGTTTCAGCAAGAATTAATTTTTTCCAACCAAATGTAAAAGAACGTAGTTCAGCCATACTTGTTGGTCTAATATTTACGATTTCAACAGCTTCATCTTCAGTTAATTCACATTCTTTAATGAGTTGTTTTTTCATATCCTTTGCAACTTTAGCATCAACAGTTACAAACTTTGAAACATAATCGTATGTCCAACGTTGAATTTGATCCATTTCTTCAACATCAACTTTACCTAAAATTTCTTTAACTTCTGAAAGAGAAATTGCTTGTTTCTTTTGTACTTCTTCCATATCTATACACCGAATGGTTTTATGTGATCCAATCTAGTGATTAAGGTTTTGGGTTTATTACCTAATTTTACACTAAGAGTGATAGCACGTCTACCAACATTTGTGACAACACCTACTTTACCATGATAACGTCTGTGTGGTAATCCTTTGTGTTGTCTAGGATCAATGATAACTAAGGCTTGCTGACCTTCTTGGTATTCACGTAACAGAAATGAAACCCCTCGTGGAGCCTTTTTCTTCATTACAGATCGTGATTTGTGTTTAAATCCATGTGAACGACCAGATGATTTCTTAGTTGCCATTTAGTGTGAAACCTCCAAAAGCCCTATTTTAACACTTAGAACTATTTTGTAAGGTTATCAATATCGGTTCTAAGTTGACCGCAAGCTGCTGAAATCTCTGTACCTTTCTCTACACGAACTGTACAATTTACACCAGCACTGGATAAAATTTGTTCAAATTCAAGTACGCTTTCTTGTGATGGACGTTTAAAATCACCAGCCGTAGGATTAATAGGAATCAAATTTACATGTGACCCATTTCCTTGCAAAAGTGAAGATAGGTCTTTAGCAATTTTAGGAGAATCATTAATTCCCGCCATTAACGCATATTCAAAAGTCACACGACGTCCAGTTTTTTGAAAATATCTTCTCCCTGCATCAATAATATCTTCAACAGAGTGTGGTCCTGCTGTAGGTACCAATTTTTTTCGTAATTCATTATTTGGAGCATGAAGTGAAATAGCAAGACCAATTTGCAAATTTTCTTCAGCCAATTTGTCTATTCCAGAAGGAATTCCAATCGTAGAAATTGTAATATGACGTTGTCCAAGACCAAAACCTCTATCATGAGTTAAAATTTTCACAGCACGAATCATTTCATCATAATTTGCCATAGGTTCGCCCATTCCCATAAAAACTAAATTAGTAACATGTTCTCCTCGTTTTTGTAAAATGTCAGCAAAATGAATTACTTGTGATACAATTTCTTCAGCTGCAAGATTTGTTTCAAACCCCATTTGTCCAGTTGCGCAAAACACACACCCCATAGCACATCCAATTTGTGTAGAAACACAAATTGTTGATCTTGGGTGACCACCAATTTTTGAGGGAGTATATTGCATTAGAACAGTTTCTACAGAAGTTGTTGTTAGTTGTAACAATAGCTTAGTCGTATCTCCATCTTCACTTACAATCTTATGGATTTGTTTTGCAGAACCTATTACATATCCAGCTTCAATCAGTTCTTCTCTCATTTTTTTTGGAAGTTGTTTTATTTCAGAAAGAGTTTTTGGAAATTTGTAATAAAGTGGGAGTAAAATTTGATCTGCTCTATATCTAGGATATCCCATATCAACTACAAGTTGTTCCATCTCTTCAGGAAGTAAGCGATAAAGATCTTTCACGATTAGTAATAATCTCAAATGATATTATAATGTAATCTAGTAGAATTAAAAAATAAATAAAAAGAAAAAAGAGTGATTACTCTTCTAATGGTTCTGAATCATCAGATTCAATATCCATTGTAGTTTCTACTGTAGCCTCCACTTCAGGTGTGTCTTTTGCCTTTTTGGTAGTTACTTTTTTTGTAGCAGCCTTTTTTGTAGTCTTTTTAGTTTTTTTCTCAGCCTCTTCAGGATCAATTACACCTGCTTCGCCTAGAGCAAAGATTACTTCCTCTTCAGGATGATGAGGACTATCTACCATTCTAGCAATTCGTTTCTTTCCTGATTTCTTAAAGTATATTCTGTATGTACTTGTATGTGCAACTACATTTCCACCAACCGGACGTGTTGGATCACCAAAGAAGACATCAGGAGATGCCATGACTTGATTAGTTGCAAGTGCAGCACAGTTGTATGTTTCTGCAATTCTTGACAACAAATGTACAAAATGATTTAGTTTTTGTTGTCTGACAGATAATGTTCCACGTCCAAGATATTCAGAACGAAACAATCCAACTGCAGAATCTACAACAATTAGTTTGATATTATTTTCTTCAATTATTGAACCAGCTTCTTCAAGAATCAATGTTTGGTGTGCACTATTGTATGCACGAGCAACAATAATTCTATCTAAGACTTTTTCAGGATCCATTTCATGAGCTTGTGCAATAGATACAATTCTTTCAGGTCTGAAAGTATTTTCAGTGTCAATGTATAGAACACTTCCTTCAAGTCCACCTTCTTCTTTTGATTTTTGAACCATTACAGATAATGTATGTGCAAATTGTGTTTTACCACAACCAAATTCACCATAAACTTCTGTCAAAGCTTGGGTCTCAATGCCACCATCAAATAAGGTATCAAGACAATTTGTACCAGTTGTAATTTTGCCAATACTTTGTCGATTTTTATAAATTTCACTTGCACTAACAAAGTCTTTGGCAATTAATCCACCTTCAACTAAATGCTGTCTAGCTTTATTGACAATTTTTTCAGCAGTATCCTTTTCCATTCCAGTTATATCTGCAATTTCTACAGGGCCTCTGACGATGAGGTCCATGACGTTGTGGATACCTGCATCAGATAATTTTCTTGTAGTTACAGGACCTACGCCCTCTAAACTATCTAATCTTAAATCTTCTACCATACCGTAAGGTACGGTACCAGTACTTTATAAGGTTGTCGTTCTCAAAAATGATCGTAAATTATGAATAACTTAAGAAATGGACTATCGTCGTTTTCTTCTTTGACCAGGTTTGTTTTGTCCAGGGTATCTACCTAGAGCAAATCGTTTCTTAAAATTACCTTTATTTGCAACACTAGAACTATCACCTACAATCTTTCTCCCTTCTACTTTTGGAGTTTGTCCTCGTACTTTACCTGCTTTAGTTAGGGAACCGTGTGTTGCCATGAATAAGACCCCAAAATAGTGAATTTATGTATTTGTATATCTACCAGTACTTGTTTTTAATAGTCTCAATAACTCGTTCATGTTCAGGACTCTTTCTACGAGCATATTTTTCCATTGCACCTAATGGTACACCACCAAGAGATCTGGCAATAGCATTAAAGAAATATCTTTGAGGACCTTTAGAACCAGTTTTTGTCATGAATTTTTGAATAGCATATTTGAAGTTGTGTTGCCATGTTTTGTAAAGAACACCTAATTGTGCAGGGGTCATTTCTTGTCCAATATTAAAGAAATCAGACTTTTCAAGTAATCCAATTGGAACAAATGTTAGAGCAGTAGCTGTAAACATGGATTCAGGTTGTTCATGTTCTAATTCACTAAGTAATCTAATAGTTTCCCATGAATCCTCAGGTTGTTCATCATTATCTAATCCCATAATCAAAGTAAATGCAGGAATCCAATAATTCTCATTCATTGCTTTGACTCCTTCTTTAACAACCCAATGCCATTCTTCTGGCTTGTAAGGTGCAAGTTTTCTATCAGCATATTTACCAATTAATCTTAAACTACCAGTCTCAAATCCAGCTTGAACACCAATCATGTTATCAGGACCAGCTTTCATAATTCTTGAAAGATTTGGGAGGAGTCTTTCATCAGCAATTGCACCAGCTAAAGTTCCATGTGTTGGATTAGTATGCTCTACACCAGTAGACATAATTCCAGTAAATAGTTCTTCTAATGCTTCTCTGTTTGGTTCCATACCTTTTGCAGTTCTTGGATCCATTCCATAAACAAAAATATCATCACTGTGAATCCATGCAGATTTAGAACCTCCTTTTTTGATGTTAACTTCAATTTCTTTTTTCACTTTCTCTACAGGATAATATCTCAAAGAACGTAATGTAACATCACAAAATTTACAACCTCTACCACATCCACGCATCACCTCAACCATTCCATGCATACTTGGTTCTACAATATCAGGAATTTCATCTAAATCAGGTCTATCCCAGAAGTTAACAAATCTTCCATGGATTTTTTTATTATTTCTTTCAAATTCTTTTATGTTTACTTTAAAGTCACTTCTCTTTCTGAATGGATCCATATTTTCAAAGTCACCATTAATTAAATAGTTGAAAAAGCGTCCAGCATGTCCATCAATTTCTGGGGCAATACCGCCAAGTTCTCCTTCTAAAATTGCATAGATTCCAAACTCTTCAATTTTTGCTGGATCGTAATTATATTGCCAAGTTCCAGATGCACCAGAAATTACTTTTGCTTTACTGCCAGTTCTAGCTTTTGCAGCTTTGATTCTATAATGTAGTTCAGTATTGTAAAATTCATCATAAGAAATCTGTTTTCTACCATAAGTAAACGTCATAGTAACAGGCCCCATTCCAAGAGGATCCATTTCATAAGTTCCAATTACTTCGGTTTCAGGACCAATGAATTTTTCAATATGATTTGGGTGAGCAATAACTACATCTTGCCTACTAAAACCATCACGTAACAAACCAGCTTCTAGTTTTCTTAATCCATATGGAGCATATTTTGCCACACCGTTAACATCAGGTGACCAATTACAAATGAAATCAAATAACACTTTTGGAGTAACTTGTTTTCCAAGAATTTTATGCCAAAAACTCTTTGGGTCTCTATGAGGGTCAAGTGCTGGTGCACATCCAAAAAAGGTTGCCAGAGATAATCCACGATATGGAGACATCAAAGTACGATCTGCAGTTAAAACGATTTTAGGAGTACCCATGATCTTCAACAAACAAATTTTGTGATTTATTTTAAACCTTGCTGGCAAAAATTAGTAATTTTCTAAAATTCCAGCCTTATTTCTGTGAAAAATGCCAAATTCCTTATTTTGGGATAAATATTCCCCATCAAATACAGTTCCATCTCTACAAACAAGATCTTCTCCAACACAACAACTGCCACAAATTCCAACACCACATTTCATCATACGTTCGAGACTGGCCTGGACAAATATTTTCTTAGAATTAGCTGCAAGTACAGTTTTGTACATCATTATTTCAGGTCCACATACATACACACCATCATAATGATTTTCATTAACTAGTTTTTCAACCAAGTCAGTAACAAATCCTTTTTCTCCATAGCTTCCATCATCAGTGGAAACAATGATTCTGTGAGGATTATTCTCTAAAAGATTATTTGATAAATCTTCAAAGAATACCTCATCTTTTGATTTAGCACCAATTAGAACAGTGACATCATCAGTTGGTTTTACAAATGTTAACAATCTCATCATCGGAACAAGACCAGTTCCTCCACCAACCAACAAAAGTTTGCCTTCTTTAACATCAAATGAGTTTCCATATGGACCCCTGATTCCAATTTGTTGTCCTTCTTTTACATTAAACAATCCAGTAGATGCAGGTCCATGTTTTCTAACAGTGAATGCAGCTTTACCAGATTCTTTAGAAATCATTACACTCATAGGCAATTCATTAATTCCAGGAATCCAAACCATTGCAAACTGTCCGGGAAAAACATTAGACATTATTTCATCTGAAAAAACAAGTGTATGAACAGTTGGGGTTTCAACAATTACTTTTTCAATTGTAACAATTGTTGTATGATTAAGATTTCTTTGCAAGACCTACCATCTCCTTAATTGTAGAATAATTTTTCTTTTGCATATATTGCAAAATTCCTTTATTGATGTCATCAAAAATATGAATCCAATTATCACCTATCGCACTTCCAAGTTGAACACCAGAAGCACCAGCTAAGAAAAATTCAACAGCATCTTCCCAAGTGGATATTCCACCACATCCAATTATTGGAATATCATATTTGGAAGAAATTTCATAAACACATCTTAATGCAATTGGTTTTATCGGAGTTCCAGATAATCCTCCAAATTTATTACTAAGAATTGGTCTCTGTGTTTCAACATCAATTGCCATTGCACGAACAGTGTTAATTGCAGTGATTGCGTCAATGCCAGAGTCAATTGCAGTACCCACAGTTTTTAGATAATGTGTTGTGCCTAATCCCACTTTAGCAATAACAGGGACGTTAGTAGAATTTTTAGTAGTAGTTACAATTTCTTTAACTAATTCTGGATCATCTCCAACTTCTAATCCAACTTTAGCAACATGAGGACAAGAGAGATTCAACTCATATGCCGTAACTTTACAATTCTCAAATTGTTTGATCATTGATTCAAAATCTTCAGGAATTGAACCCACCAAACTTACAATTATTGGAACATCTTGATTAGGTTCAATCATTTTTGCAAAATTTGGAGCCCCAGGATTTGATAATCCTACAGCATTCATCCAACCACCTCCATTTACACTAAAAATTGTCGGATTTGGATAACCATCCCACGGTTCAGTACTAAGGGATTTTGTTACAACAGCACCTGCACCTGATCTATAAAGACGATTAAATACATCCAAAGAAATTCCCAAAATTCCAGATGCAAGCATAACAGGTCGCTCTAACTGAATTTGGCCTATGGAAGTTTCAAGACTAGACTCCACTCCAATTAATGAACTCAATTTAGAATATAATAGTTGATTCGTGGTTCTAGTACCTTTTTTAAAGGTCATTTAGATTCAACTAGTCATGTATTCTGTAATATTAACAGAGTTAGGAATATCAGTTTTTAATGAAGAAAAGCTTGAAAGAGCATTTTCATTCTCAAACAATGTTAAAGAATATCTTTTAGTGAAAAGCAAAGAGGCAAAACTCAACGAACTCATAAATTATCTATTTTCCATTCAGAGAGGATTTGCAGTTAGTGATGAGTCACTTCTTGCGATTTTGAAAAAAAATAATGTTGATTGTCAAATAATGGATGATTCAAAATTAGAAAACATCCAAGCAACAAAACCACAAATAATTGTGGACTCAGGTTTTGCTTCAAACCCTCAAGATGCATTAGGAAAGCTTAGAGAATTTGCTTTAGGTTTATCATCTTCAAAAGTTACCGAAGTTTCAGAAAGTCCAGATCTACATATTATTCAAGCAATCAATTCACTTGATGAAATCGATAAAATAGCAAATGCACTAAGTTCAAGATTAAGAGAATGGTATGGATTACATTTTCCAGAATTAGATAATATCATTGATAGTATTAACGGATATGCACAAATTGTAATGGCAGGAAAGCGAGAAGCATTAACAAAACAAATCTTCGAAGATGCAGGATTTCCTGAATCAAAAGTTGAGATGTTAACATTAATTTCATCAAAAAGTAGAGGGGGAGATATCTCAGATGTTAATTTATCAATTGTACAATCAATTGCAAAACAAATTTTAGATTTTCATGATTTACGTAAAAAATTAGAAGAACATGTTGAATCAGAAATGCAAATAATTGCTCCAAATCTTTCAGCAATTCTCGGAACTGCAGTTGGTGCACGACTTTTAGGAAGAGCTGGAAGTCTCAAGAAAATGGCATCAATGCCTGCAAGCACAATCCAAGTATTAGGTGCTGAAAAAGCATTGTTTAGATCATTAAAAACTGGTTCGCAACCACCAAAACATGGATTATTATTCCAACATGCAATGGTTCATGCCGCTCCAAGATGGCAAAGAGGAAAAATTGCTCGAGCAGTAGCTGCAAAAGCAGTAATCGCTGCAAGAGTAGATGTCTATGGAGAAGGATTGAATGAAACTTTACTTGAAAAACTCAACATTAGAGTTGGAGAGATTGGTAAAAAATATGAAAATCCAACTGAAAAAGATATCAGAAGACCTCAATCATTTGAGCGTGACGGAGGAAACTTCAGAGGTGGAAGAAGAGAAGGTGGTGATAGAAGAAGAGAAGGTGGTGATAGA